>Ga0247760_1000108_pt1 | contig 82322 bp, 69 predicted proteins | sample UWRJL171409R4_FD_179936 | JGI IMG/M metagenome (GOLD analysis project Ga0247760, IMG submission 179936) | Plant litter microbial communities from Arlington Agricultural Research Station in Wisconsin, United States - UWRJ-L171-409R-4 | ecosystem: Environmental > Terrestrial > Plant litter >... | reverse complement strand
GGGGGTCGAAGTTGATGGAGACTGTGGTGGACCCGCCGGGGGGGAGGGTCACGGGGGCGGGGAGAAAGGTTTTGGGCGTGAAGGCGTAGGGGGTGAGTTCGTACACGGCGGCAAGGAAGGACGGCGCGTCGAGGGACTGCGCGTTGAAAGTCCCGGCGGGTTGGAGGGTGAAGGAGTAGGTCGCGGGGAGGGAGGGGTGGGAGTTGGTGATCTGCACGGAGTGGTAGCGCGCGAAGTTGGCGGTGTCGTTGAGGGCGATCTTGTCGAAGGCGAGCGAGGAGGTGTAGGTGAGGATCTTGGTGGCGTTGATGATGCCGGTGCCGACCTGCGGGACGGGCGCCCAGAAGCCGTAGTCGGTGGGGAGGCCGGTGGGCTGCGTGACCTGCCAGGGCAGGGCAGCGCCGGAGGAGATGATCTTGCGGGCGAGGTCGCGCGCGAAGCCGGGGCCGTGGGTGGCGCGGCCGCCGTGCTGCGAGATGTAGAGCGCGGCGACGCCGGCGACGTACGGGCACGCCATGGAGGTGCCCGAGAGCACGGCCCAGCCGCCGTCGAGGTAGGTGCTGTAGATGTTGCGGCCGGGCGCGGCGATGTCGGGCTTGATGTCGAGCTCGAAGGTGGCGCCCCAGCTGGTGAACTCGGACGGGATGCCGCCGCCGGAGTTGTATAAGCCGACGGCCCAGCTGGAGTCGGGCGCTACGGTGAAGCTCGCCGTGACGCTGCCGCCGGCCTTGACGGTGCCGATGATGGCGGCGCCGGCCTTGGCGTCGATGAGGCCCACGGGGATGGACGGGTCTACGCCGCCGGGGTTGACGGGCGGGCCGTCGTTGTTGTAGAAGAGGATGCGCTTGGCGCCGAACTGGGCCGCGTTGGCCTGCTTGACGGCGAACTGGCAGGATCCACGGCGGATGAGGGCGATGCCTTTGGAGAGATCGGGGGTGTTGGCGGGGAGGGCGGTGCAGGCGTCGGCGGGGTTGGTGGTGTCGAGCGAGACGGGGATGATGGGCAGGTCGGTGGGGATGTTCCACAGGGGCCAGTTTGCGTCGAGGAAGTATGCCAGCGTCGATGTGTTGGACTGGCCGTCGAGGTTAAACGTGGCTTTGAAGGGCGGTGCGGCGGCGATGCTGGGGTCGGTCGAGGCGACGGCGATGACGTTCTTGCCGGAGGAGCCCGAGCTGGCGTAGAACGGCCCGTCCGTGCCGGAGTTGCCGGCCGAGATGGTGACCACGACGCCCTGGTCAACGAGCCGGGAGGCCACCGTGGCCCAGGCGCCCTCGGACCAGCCGCTGGTGCCTCCGATGCTCGACGTGATGATGTCGGCCTGGCGTGTTATTAGTGAGTTGCGGTTTCTGAATCACACGGTCGACTTACATTGGCCTTGTACGCCATGAGAAAGGCATCGATCAAGGTGTCCTCATCCGTGCCGGATTGCTATGAGTGTCAGCACAGCGTCGATGTTTTTTGGGAGAGCTTTGAGGGAGGCCACTTACAGCGCTAAACACCTTGTACGACAGGAGCGTCGCCTCGGGAGCCACCCCAGTGAACCACTCGGACTTGCCCGCAATGATTCCCGCGACATGGGTGCCATGCCCCTGGAAGTCGTGCGGATCTGCGTCCGGAGCCTTGGGGGTAGTCGGCCAGTCTGCGCCATGTTAGCCCCCCTTCCAACTTACACCCCGACCCCTTCCAACTCACCCGCGTCACCAACAAGATCATACCCCCCGGCAATTTTGAATCCTGGCCCAAAGCCCCCTCCCAACTGTTAATCGTCAGCATCCTCTTCTATCTTCTCTTTCAACCAGAAACAATTTAAAAAGAACGAAAGACACATACCGCAGCATGCGAGTACTCAACCCCCGTATCCACCACCGCCACAACCACCCCCTTCCCCAACACCCCCTTCCTATGCAGCCCCTCCACGCCCGTATACTCATGGACTGAATAATTCCCCGCCGCCGCATCATCACTGAAGCTCGCCGTCTTTATGACGGGGTCGAGCTGGAGTCGTTGCACGGGCCAGGCGTTAGAAATCCCCTTGAGCTCCTGGAGAGATTCGACGGTGTAGGCGGTGGTGGAGATGGAGACGCCGGTAAAGATGTCGGACGAGAAGGTGCGCAGGATAGTGATGTTGGAGGAGGTGGTGGAAAGGGAGGAGAGGGCCGAGGCGGAGAGGCCCTGGAGGGTCACCGTTAGCACTGCTATTGGGTGGGAAAAAGGGGGGGGGGGGAGGGGAAGAGGCAGGTACCGGTTCGAATTCGACGATGAATTTCTTGGCTGAGTAGGTGGGAACGGTGGTGTTTGTTCTGCCATCGCCGCGGTGGGCGGGGTTTCCTGGGGCGGGCTTGGTTCGCGCCCTGGTGGTGTCCGCCAGGAGGAGGGCGGCTACGCCAGCCAGTCCCGAGAGACGCATGTTGTGCTACCAATGGAGTATTACGATGCTGAATGGGTGAGGAGCGTAACCATCTATGCCCAGAAAAGAAGGAGTCGTCGTCAGGGGCGGCGGTGTTTTATCTTCTTTTTTTTTGTCTCCCTCACCACGAGACCTGATACTCTTGATCATACAGGTTCTTTGCAACCAAGACCTTGGTATCAATCCCCCAATGAACGAGAGATGAAATCCCCTATCACCTCTATCGCGAGCTGCACCTGCCAGACTGAGAAGTCAGCAGCCCGGTGAGGTCTCCTGAGCTGGACTGAGGGTTTGGTAATGTCAAGGCAGACATGTCGTGCTTGGATTTAATTGCTTGCAAGCGGTGGTGAATCGTGCTGGTTGGTTGTGCGAGATTGGCTTCCCAAGTCGAAAGCCCAAATGTTATTAATGGAGACTGAGAGCCAGGTCCCTGGGATGCGACGTCGGTTATCGTTCCTTCGGATTTTGTCAGTGTGTCTGGCCCCTTATGAGAGCTCGGGGTTGGTAGGCGGTACCAGTCTTCTCATTGGAAGCGAGCAAGGGACACAGTGCGTATTTGGCGCAAGATAAAAGCTTGTTCTCACCTCCTGTCGACTTATATTGCTGCTGTCAATTAATACCAGCACGCCAGATGTCTCGCCTATCCGCCAAGACCCCGAAATGGCAGCTCATTCGAGAAACCTGCCAAAAGCGACCTAGACGACGGCTCACTGGGTTATTACCACGACCATCTGATCATTTTATAAAGAGTTTATGTTCCCCCAACTCCAAAATAGACCACAGCGATGCGAAGTATGCGGCGCAAGCCTGTGCGATAGATGTGATATGGTTAACACCATCGACTTGTGTGGCACGGAACCCATGCGACGGCTAGCGACGCTTACCGACATCGACTCTGTTGGCAAAGCTCGGCTGGGCGTGCCGACGTTCGGATGCTGCGATTGCAGACAACCTCTATAAAAAATAAACTCCTTGTGGTGTAGTTGGATATCACGTTCGACTGCAATTGCAAAATCATATACCGAAAGGTCACTGGCTCGATTCCGGTCGAGGAGATCATATTTTTGACCTTCCCCACGACTGTGGGGCCGGATGTACAATCCGAGATGGAGTGGCATGTGGATCCCACGATGTGATTGCTTGGGCTATTACTTTTTTCTCGACCGGACCTCGGTGTAGTCACGAGTGAAAGAAATCCGGAGAACCATGTAGACTTCGCCAGTGTCCGACCTGATCGTCAAGCAAGATTTCGTTCTCTAAGCACCGACATCACATTGTGGTGAATAAGTCAATTTCCCTATGCAACCGATATCGGCTAGGAGATTTGGGGGCTGTTCAGCTTATTAGCTGAGCAAGTCCAAGCCCTCCGTTACCTTGTCCCCCGTCTCTATTGAAGGTTGCGGTCATCCACTGGCAGTCAGCTCCACATCCTCCTTGAGCTTGGCCACAACAGCGTCATAAAACCTGTGGCAGAACGTCTCGTCCTTCAGTTGTGCAACTCCCAATCCACTTTCGAGACACCACTTCACGACAGTATCATAATTCATCCCGCCGTTCTCAAGCACTTCGCTACTCAGTAGAGCCCCGAACTCTTGTTTGGAATATATGGCCTTTATATCCATACATCCCGTCATATCGAGAGCGTCGACGACTCGTCCGATGATCACCTGGATGAGAATGGCGCCCAGGGAGAGGACAGCGAGATTTACCGGTCTTGGCATGTCGTGGATGGTGGATCCTTGGCGTAGTGTGGTTGCTTTTCCGTCGAGGGTTCGCATGACAAATGGCTGGTATACAGACTGAGTTGCAGAGCTGAGTGGTTGCGCGTTGCCTTCATGGAAGAATAAAACATCGTCCAAGGTGACTACGCGAGATAACCACGGTGTGTCGAACAGATGGAGGATGCTGACAGAGAGAGCCACGGCGACTTTAAGCTTCTGAGGGTAGTCGAATGGCGGTAATGCGGTGTCCCTTTCGCTGAGAAGGGCACGTAGTGTGGTTGTGTTCCGAGAGTCAGGTTGGGCATGTGATGGCGGCAGGCGGAGCTCGAACTTTCGGTCTTCGTCGGCAATGAAGCCGTACCGGTCTACCGCTACCGTCTTGCCGCCGGTAAACACGAATTTGCAGAGGTTCGGCACGCTCTTAGAGGTCTGGGTTGATGCGACTGAAGTGCTAGTCTGAGGACCTGTTGTCCCGGTTTCTGTCGATGAGAGACTTTGTGAAACTGGGTTGCATGTCGTGGAGCTCAGGGCGGTTGCGGCACTCGAGCTACTTCTTGAACTTTCCGCCCCTGTTAGTTTGGAACCCATATATTTCGCCCATGTGAGGCGTGATGACTTCTGAGATGTTGACATAGTAACAGGTTGTGCGGGGAGCGGAGTGACGGATAAGTTCAAGCACCCGAAAACGGAACACTACCTGAAGCGGAACAATAGCGCCACACAAAACCCACAAATTCCTACCCCCACAACACAACCATTACTTAGTCAATTAAGCTCAAACTTTAAACATAAGTTTTTATACACAAGGGTATTATAAAACCAAAGTTTTGGATTTTTAGAATTTTTTTCCATGAGGAAATATCAATTTTGAAGTCTAGAAAGTCAACATCTGTTAAGACTTGCATTATATGTATTACGTAAGCAAAGTAAAATCTTTCTATGAAGATTAGTATTTAAATACTTAAAATATAGTATGTTACTTTTCTTATTTTTATAATTAAATTGTATAATTTATTATATAATTTTAAATATGTAAGAAATTATTTACTTTATAATAATAATATTATTAAAGTAAATAATATTAAGAAGATTGATAATTTTATAGTTAAATTAATATATTTAGAAGTAAGAAATATATAAGTGAGAAATATTTATAAACTAGTTATTTTATTATTAATATAATTAGTTTTCTAATATAAGTATAGATATAAAAGAATTTATAAAAAATTCACCATAATTGCTATATGTTTAGAAACTTATATATAGTAATATATTTACTACGAAATCTTAAAAACATTTTCCATTTTATTTTTACTACTTAGTTTAATAATATTACTATTTTAACCTTATTTTTTTCTTTATATTCAAAACTATATAATAAATTATACAATTCAGTTATAAATGAAGAAAAGTAAAATGTTATTTTAAAAGTATTAAAGTATTAATATACATAAGAAGAATTTATCTTGCTTACATAATACATATAATGCAAGTCTTAACAGATGTTGACTTTCTAGACTTCAAAATTGATATTTCGTCATGGAAAAAAATTCTAAAAATCCAAAACTTTGTTTTTGTATCACCCTTGTTCATAAAAACCTATATTTAAAGTTTGAGCTTAATTGATTAAGTAATGGTTGTGTTCTAGGGGTATGAATTTGTGGGTTTTGTGTGTCACTATTGTCTCGCTTTAGGTAGTGTTCCGTTTCCGGGTGCATGAACTTATCGACTGAATCTCGTTTCCGGCCGAGTCAGTGAGCTTGATGCGAATGCTTTCCCAACGCGTATTCTGGTGGTGAATAATGAGTGTCTGTGTGACGGAGTCTCTGTGGGATCCCATGACCACGTGAAATTCAAAAGTCTTTGCCACATCGTCCTCGGCGCCTTCAAAAACGAGCGTGTCTTCTCTGATCTCGAGCTCTAGACATATATCGTGTGGCCTAGCGCATGAGCAGAGCTTTGAACTGCACAGGAGGGCGTTGAACATGCCTCGAGCCAGCTTACGGATCAAACCAACGAGCCGGGCTTGAGATCGATGCCATCGTCCAGGCTCAAGAACACGGTTTTGCTCCGTAAACTCGCGAAGGACGGAATTCGCGCTTTTTATTCTGGCGAGAACGTCTTCGAAGTCCTTTTTCTTCAGCGTAAAGGTCGCGTTGCGCTTCAACTCCTGGGCGATGGAGTGGCGGTCGGTGAGTTTTGTCTAGGTACCAACTAAGGTCAGTCTCTGCCCTACCCTGTGCGAGTTGAGTGAACATACGCTGCCGTCTGCTTCCAGGCATAGCTTTTCTCTCAGTTCCTGAACTGCCTTTTGCAGCTCAGCGGCCTGGGTCTCAAAATTCCCCGACGGTGTCCAAAGTCGAAGTTTAAGGCGTTCGTTGTACGGTTGCCAATCGGGTCCGAATGGTGCCAGAATCAACCTATCAATGGCGGATTGCGGCACAACACCATCCAGAAGAAGCTCGCAAGTATTTTGCAGCATTATCTGCTCCGTCTGCAGATCGCGGATGAGCTCGTTCAAACTGCGCTGCACCGTGCCACGCTTCATCGATGAAAACAGGCGCAGATAACCCTGGAGGGCCTTGACTGCAAGGGGCAACACCCCGAGGACTACGCCAACAATTTCGAGGCCTGACATTGGTTGGGTGAGCAGTGATTTCGAGTTGTGATCTCTGCTCGCTGAAGCCCGGGTGCTAGGGTGGGTGCTTCCTGACGGAACTCGGAAAGTGGTTGAGTTGCTGGTGCTGAGACCAGGAAGGCGCGACTGAACCTCCCTAGATAATCAACCCCGCCGCCCTTGGCGTGAAGAGCTGGGGGTTGGGCAGAACTCTGGGTGCCCAAGGGTGCGGGGTATCCCATTGGTCGTGGCCACTGGCAGATAACGACAGGTCCCTCATCCCCATCCCACCGAACCCGATTGCCTCTCCCCTGCTTTGAAGTTCGTGCTGGGCCAAGATGACAGACCAGAGCGGGAAAGAGATCTCGATATCGGCGCTCACGGTAAGGGGACTCGCGTTGTTAGACTTACTCCTCTCCGCTCTCGCCGACTGCCCAACGGAATGCTCGGCGGTCGCATCTCATCTGGCACGCCTGAAGCTTTGGTCCGGGAATCTCGGCGCCCACCGCCCATCGGGGACCCAATCTCTCGCGTACCGGCTTCGCGATTCGTCATCGATTCGCAACTACGTGGTTTCTCTGCTTCAAGGACTCTGCGTGTCCGCTGATGAAGGTTTGATATTCAGATGCTGTCCGCCCACCAATTTAGTTGCGTGAGCTAATGGCAAGCTAGGCCTGTCTTCAGCCAGGGGAGATACTGTCTCCGACGACGGGGCGGATCAATCGATCGACCTTGATCTGGAACAATACTTCCAAGACGACGACGAGCAAGATGAGCCCGAGGTTGCCCAGATCTTGAGTGATATCGGTCATACAATCGACTGCCTTCTCAGATTATCGCATACGGTTCGAAATCCTGCGCCTCAAGACCGGCTCCGGTTCAAGGAAGACGCGGGCATCGCAGAGCTTTTCGAGCAGCTGGATGCCAACCATGTTCGTGACAGGTTCCCAGCCATCGAAGTCAAGATTTCAGAGAGGTTGGGAAGATCAATCGCATGGCGGCGCCAATATTTCCGATACTGCACAGAGCGCCATGACAGGCTCGCCCAGGGACTGAAGCTGAACGATGAAGGTTACGAAGATCAAGCCAGCACACCAAGGACGTCGGCGATGGTTGCGGCTTCGATGGTTAACCAATCGGAGGACCAATTCGCCGAGTTATGTGGTTTGAAGGATGAGAATGAAACGGAAGTCTCTGACAAGCCGAACGCGCCGACTACACCCGCTTCGACACAATTATGGGTACCTCCTATACCGAAGGAACATGTCGATGGGCCTTTTGAGTGTCCCTTCTGCCACATGACAATCTCTGTTGGCACAGGAGAGGACTGGGGGTATGTCTGAATGCCCCATGGTTGAGGAGCGCGGGCTAACACGGATATTTTGCGTCTCACAGAAGCCATATCTTCCAGGATCTGCAGCCTTATATCTGTCTTGTTGGCATGTGCCGAACGCCAGAGAAGCAATACTCTCACCGCGATGATTGGGTTAACCACATGAGGCAGGAGCACTGGCGATCCTGGCTTTGCCCTTTCGGTTGCCCGCAGACATCTTCGACGGCTCACGGGCTCCAACAACATATGAGAAATTCCCACGAAAACCAAACCGATACTTACACCCACAATCATGACCTACCGCAAGTGTTGAGTAGCTATGCAGACCCTGACCAAGCCAACGGGCAATGTCCCCTCTGTGCAGACTACCAAATCACATCCGAAGAACAGTACAGCTCCCACGTTTCTGGGCACCTTGAGACACTGGCCCTTCTTGCCTTACCCAATACCAGCACAGAAGGCAGGGAGCCAAATGACAGCAGCGGTGGCAAATATACAGAGGAACACACCATCATGGGCAATGCCCCCGAGGAACCTTTCGGTGGGCTACCCCATAGAGGCTCAGATTCTAAGTGTGCATGTGGGTTATTTCGAATCCTCACATGGCCAACTTGCTACAGACTTTTGTATTGCCTGGTTAAATCTTCCGCAGCCAGAACAGGTCTGGGATCTTGTCGTGTGTGCCGTTTTGCAGACGCGAAAAACTTTCAGTTACTCAAAATAGGGAAAGGCTAACATGCGGAACTCCTACCTAGATATCAACTCGGTTTACCCTCAAGCTCCAAGCGCAGATCGCCCAGGTTCGTACATCGGGACGAACCTCGATAGTGTTCCTCAGTGGGGAATCGGACCAACACATTGGGCGGGTTCATCTCGGGCTAGTGATGACATTCCTGACTGGAAATCTGCACACAGCACGAATTCTATTGAGACAGAGGCACGGCAAAGCGTAATCTCTATATCCTCAACGGCAGCAAGTACAGCGCCAACGAGACGGCGGGAGCCCCTTCGTCTACCGTCTCTCGGGGAGAATACTTCGGGCTTTGTATTGTGGTGTGAATTTGCAGCGCTCAAGGGATGCAATACAATCTTCCACGGAAACGACGAAGCGGCCTGGATCCAGCACCACGCCCAGCATCTGGGAGAAAAATTCCCTCGCGAGCTCGTCTGCTGGTTTTGCGACGACCATCCTCATTTCTTCGCGGAACGAACTGTTGAACGGCGATCGAATTTTGAGGAACGCATGGAGCACATTCGGGAACATATCTTCAGTGACTACATGACTCGGGATTTGATGCGGCCTGATTTCTATCTGATAGATCATATGTATAAGCACGGGAAGTTGGATAAGGGTGCGTATGACCATGCTATGGCATATAGTGAGCTACCCGAGTCGTTGCGCGAGCCGTTCGATGATGAGATATCGAGCACGTCTAAACAGCCGTGTAACGTGCAACACCATGATCTAGCGAGAGAGAACCGACAGAGGCGACGGGGGCGGGCATGGCAGGAATTCAAGGACTTCAAGAGTGGTGGATGATCATTCGCTAAGTACACGATTTGATGCCTTTTTCTGACACTGGTGCCGTTTTATTTTACCATTGCTTGCTCAGGATAGACAATCTCAAACGTTTCTGGAAGTCTCAGTGGCTCGGTCATTCATCTGGTTCCATTCTGGCTGCCGGCACGGGAAGCGTGATGACTGGATGAGAAGAGTCCCGCTTCAGACAGCATCCGTCTCTCAGAAGCATCCCAAGCACTCTGCCGCCTTGGTCAAGTGTTGTTTTGGTCAGGCAAGCCCCTATTAGGCAATAGGTATGGATCGGCTAGCCCCAAAGAAAAGACCCACTATGACTTACAAGATACCAGTGCTTTGGCGCCGTTTATCGGGTTTATCAGCTGGCCCATCTCGTCCTATTCTGCCTCTTCCCGTTCCGCCACCGTCACAATCCTTCACCACACCCAACCACACCCTACGGAGACGGTGGCTATTTCAATTGCCACGGGTGGAGTGGGGGTTCCGGATCCAGAGGCTGAGCGTGTCTCTCAGATCAGTCGGTATGCAAGTGAGCTTGGCCCGGAGAATTAACAAGATGACATCCACTACAGCCGCGAGTGCATCCGGTGCAGCGGACATCAAGGCGCGCCTCGCTAAGGCCATATCATATTAGCCGTCGACCCACCGACACGGGCAGACCAAGCTTCGGACATTTCTGTCGACCTATCATGTCCCATGCGCGACCCGTGTTCCTGGGCGGGCATGATGGGCAATATTCGAGATGGCTGCCCCAACATACACCGACGCACATAAGCACCGTCATCCTATCATCATCACCAACCAGACGACAGTTCCTGACCCAGCAGATAGTGATACTATGCACAATATCCGGACTCGGATTCTAATCGTCGCACAATCTTCATATCAGAGGCACCGGGTGTCCGTGCCGCCGCGACCGAGGGGCTATTCTGGGGCCCATCACGTTCGAGGTTGTTATTGTTGTTTCTGACCGACTGGCAGCCTTACCCGGTGGAGGCAGGGTTGGCCAGGGAAGACCCCTGTTCCGCAAATGTCCGGTTCTAGCGAGGGAATGTTCTTTTCATCTTCCATATCTCTTGGTGTGATCTTTACAGGTATATAGGGGTGGGTTGGCATCCCCCTTTTTGGACCTGGTTTTGGTTCTGCCGATGTAAATCACCCCGACGGATACCACACAACCTACAAGATGAACACTCTCTTGTCCCTGGCGCTCGTCACCCTCGCTGCGTTCCTTCCCTCAGCCCACGCCGCCAAAGGAAAGACGCTCACAAGCTGGGACTGGTAAGCCCCCCTTTTCCCATCTCCCCTTCCTCCTCCCCGTTTCCCTCTCCCTCCCCTCCCCTCCCCCATTCTTTATCGTCACTAACCCTCCCGTCCACCCAGCTGCAAACCCGCCTGCGGCTGGAAGTCCAATCTCCGCGACTCGCGCGCAACCGGCCAAGTCGCCATCTGCGGCAAAAACGACAAGCCCCTCTCCCTCTCGGAAGCCGACCGCGTCGCCTCCTCCTGCGCCACCTCCAACGCCGGCAACGGCTTCCTCTGCTCGTCGTACCAAGCGCGGCCCGTGAGCAACGACCTGTCGTACGGCTTCGCTGTCACGGACGGCATCGAGAACTGCTGCAAGTGCTTTGAGCTGCAGTGGACGGATGGGCCGTCTGTGGGGAAGAAGGTGCAGGTGCAGGTTATTAACGAGGGGGGGACTGTCGAAAATGGGTCGAGGCAGTTTATTATTTTGACCCCCGGGGGAGGGGTTGGGCCGAATGCGAAGGGGTGTACCGAGCAGTGGGGGTATGATTGGGGGAGGCAGTATGGGGGCGTGGTCAAGGCGGAGGACTGTGTGACGCTGCCGAGTGAGTTGCAGGCGGGGTGCTATTGGCGGTGGAATTGGGCGAGGGGGGATGTTAATGGCTGGGGGATTGAGTATAGTCAGATTACGTGCCCGGAGCAGTTGACGAGTGTGTCGGGGTGTAAGGCTTGAAGAGGGCGGGAGGGTTAAGGGGTTCAGGGGGTAATATGTACTTGAAGATAGGAGTAGGATGTATTGTGTTATGTTTAATATGAGAAACTGGCTTAGCATTTTCGATATAATTGCACATTCAGAAGTCTTTCTATGACTTACCTAGGTCTCCTCTCAGAATGTACTTGGAGGTACAACATTAGGTTATGTGGATCGGTCTCTTTAGGTGGCTTACATATTGCCTGAGTAGACAGACTACCATCTAACAGGGCATCGAAGGATCCCTGGTTACGGGACAGTCCGGTCGTGGGACATGTTGGACATATCTGGAAGCCAGCGAACTCGACCACCAAGAGGGCGGTCATCACCTTCGACTCGCCCAAGACAGCCAAGGAAGCGCTTTCCCTAAACAACGCTCAAATTACCGCGGCATCTGCCGATCCCGAAGATGTCTCGGGCAAAACCCTGGTTCGAATCACTGGCGATTTCCATGGATTGGCTGTCCTGTACGAACCACAAGCCGGCGAAACACCAAATATCGAGTGAGCTGCCCCTCTGATGTCATGTAGGTGTGTGACGTTATCTGCTAATAGCTTCTTACCTTTACTTTCTTCGCTGCAGCATCGTGCTCATCCACGGCCTCAATGGACACGCTTGGAACACGTTCGCGCGCGAACAGACTCTTCCAGATCTGCGGGTCACTAATAATCCGTGCTGGATGCGAGATGAGCTTCCGGGCCAGCTTCGCAAGAAAGAAGTTTACGCCAGGTTGCTCACCTATTGGTACAACGCTAATGTTGGGGCGGAACTGTCGAGGGAGACATCTCTGAGCCAGTGGTAGCCTTGTGCGAGCTGCTGAGGGCGGAGCGTGAGATGGTAAGCTACCTACTACTGAGGCACAGACATGTAACCAAAATAGGTAGCCAGATCTGTTGATACCTCCCAGGATCCTGAAAGGCCATTGATATTCATCGCACACAGTCTTGGCGGCCTCGTGTCCAAGCAGGTAGGTACATCTGTGCCTTGCGCACTTGGAAATTCGTTTCCCCTTACCGCGCATGAAATTAACTATCTAACCCCCGGAAGGCGATAGTTGAGATAAATAAGACGAGGTCGCCATCACAAGGCAACATTTCGAGCTGGATCAAGGGATGCATCTTCTTAGGTGTTCCCCACAGTGGTTCCAAACTGGCTGACTGGGCCGGCATTCTTGCGCCGCTCGGGACTTTCAGTGGTCTGGTCCAAATGCGAAAGATCAAGAACCTCAAGCGGCAATGCGCGATCCTCAATCGTATCTCGGACGACTTCAGCCAAGTCCGACATGCGTACAACATCCCAGTACAGAGCTGCTACGAGACCAAGAAGCTGGGCCGGGTCTATGGCAAGCTTGCAAGTTCCAGTCCCTGTTATATCATATCTGACTGTCATTAACTGTGTTGAGTGTAATTAGGTTGTGGAGAAGGAATCCGCCATCCTGAAGTTCGAGAACTGCCCTGCGCCACTCCCTGTCGATACCAACCACGTCGATATGGTCCGAACGAGAACGGATGCCATTGCCAATGCAATTCTGACGATGGCGTTGAATGCAACTAGAGAGTAAGTAGCAAGCAGACTGGGCATACGTTCAACGCACTACTAGTAGTGCTGACACCAGCGAGGAGTAGTGTCCCACCCGAGGTTTCAGAAAACCCAGCGTCAAAAGTTGCGGCCCCAGACGTCCCTCGGCCTACTGGCCCTCCAGTATTGCCGGCAGAAACAAAGCCGCCTGATACAGAATCATCATCCTCAACACACCCGGCAATCAGCAACCAACAGTTGGTGCATAGGCCGCGTACAGCCACCGACATGGACTCAAGGCATCAACATCGGCGCTCCGGTAATTCGGCCTTTATGCAGCTGACTTATACGGGTTTGTCACACGCTCGCAAACTCCGACTATTCCTGGACAGAACCTATTCTCTAACGAACGTCCAGACACCTTCCGCATACCTTACGACTCGCGAGGGCATTCCTTGAGCCGGGTCTTTGTTGGCCGGGACGATGAGATGACGAAACTTGAAGAGCTTTTTTGCCCACCTCGCCCTTCGCACAAGATGGTGTATGCCGTTTATGGTCTCGGTGGCATAGGGAAAAGCCAACTGGTAGCGCAATTTGCCAACAGACAACGGGACACCTTTACAGCCATCTTTTGGATCAATGGCACCACCAAAGAAAGCTTCATCCGCGACATGGCCGGAATCGCCCCCCGGGTGTCACCCAAGGCACCTAAAGGTGACCTTAACAGCCCACCATTCCAGGAAAAGATGTGCGAACTAGTCAGCACGTGGCTTGAGAATGACAAGAACTATAAGTGGCTCATAATCGTCGACAACGTTGATTTGGATTCTGGCGGTGTCCAGAGCACATCGCGCCATTACGAGCTCGACACGCTTCTCCCCGGCGCTGCTCATGGCTTAGTTTTGATCACGACGCGGGATGCGAGCCTCAAGCAGCGGTTTGAGTCTCTGGAGCTACCACCGTTCATCAGCGAGGATAGTGCCATCGAATTGCTGGCCGAGATATCTGGGAGAGAGCCTCGGGGTAAGCGACGTTTCAGGTCATTAATTGGCTATCAATCGGTGTTTCTGCTAACGATCGCTCTATAGGCCTTGGCCCGATAGCCTCACGATTGGGCGGTCTTCCCCTGGCGCTTGAACAAGCCGGCTCATTCCTGCGCGGGACATCTTTTACTGTCGACGAATATCTCACAGCTTGGGAGACGGAGTGGGAGAAACTGGTTGATGAAATGGCGAGCGACGATCCTTCGACAAGCATCCGGACAACATGGGTCATATCCTTGGACTATGTGAAAGGCCGAGGGCGAGATGGGGAAAACGCAGTCAAGCTCCTCCAACTATTCAGCTTCTTCAACAACACCAAGATCGAGCACGACATTTTCACGCGCCCTAGCACGACCGAGTGGAAGCCATTCTCCATAAACGATCTTCCTGCGTGGTTCCAAGATGTTACACAAAGCTCCCTGTCTCTCAACCGCGCCATCCGGATGCTCGGCAAGTACTCCTTGATACAGCAACACTCCACCCACAAGCACTCATCCGTCCATCCTGTTGTTCATGAGTGGTCGTACTATGTTGGTCGGAAAATGCATCCGAATCTATGCCGTACGGCAGCTGTTATAATTGCTTCTGGGGCAATTTACCAAAGTGACCTGGCGGTTATTAGGGGGGGTTTCGAACTTCTCCCGCATTGCAGGCGACTCGTACAAATTCTGACCGGAAAACCCGTTCCATACGGCCTCCAAATGGCTCTGGAAGAGGAAGTGATGTGGAAAGCACTCGCGTTGATAGGCGTCGTATTCAGGCAGAGCAGGAAGCCAGAAAGCGGACATGGAGCTGGCTCAGTCCAGGCGGCTATAGAACAGCGTCAGGAAGATCCGGGATATTTCCATTTGATACAACTATGGCGACTCAATAAGTTTGCCTAGGTAGGCATCATCACAGCAGCTAAAATTTCACTTGTACTAACCTACTAAAGGCTGAGTCTTGGTTGTGCACTCATCTTCGGAAGAGCGACTTCCCCGTTTGGCGAGCCCCTGAGAGTTTGTCAGACTTCGAACTCCATGCTGTAACTGGTGGGATGCGTCTCCAAGCGTGATCTCATACAGTTCTGGTGCTACGGTGCGGATTGCCATGGTGGCACAAGGAGTGGGGCGAGGAGGGGCATGGTCGAGATTGGCCAATTCGATCGATCTCGGAGGAGCAGACCCACTGATCCCCGCTGCATGAGCTACTATAAACACGCTAAGTACCCTAGTTGGCGGATACCTGGAGGTGGGTGAAACTTTAACATTCCCGACCGCTATTACTCAGCACTTATGGTGTCAACGCGTCTTCTTGTGCTTGGGGCAATCGCTCTCTCAACCACCGCTCATCCAACTAACGCGACCATGGCCGGCCCACTGGATGAGGCATTCGCCACGGCGGTACGCGAGAAGCGAATCCCAGGAATTGCCGCGGTCGCGCTCAACCGAGATGGCAGCGTTATCTACAAGAACTCGTGGGGAACCATCAACATCGACGACCCATCTTCCGCGCCCGTTACCTCAACCACCAGAATGGAAATCGCCTCCATGCTTAAGGCATTGGTCACTGTTGCCGCTTTGCAGCTCGTGGAGCAGAGAAAGCTCTGCCTCGACGACCTCGTCGAAGACCACATCCCCTCGTGGAAAAACATCTCCGTTCTCGACGGCTTCAGCGCTGACGGCGAACCCATCCTCCGGCCCCCGAAGACCAAAGCCACTGTGCTCCAGCTCTTCACCCACACCTCAGGGGCGGGGTACTTTTTCCTCAGCAAAAACCTCACCCGGTTCAACCACTGGGCAGGAAAACCACCCCAATTCGGAGCCGACCCCCTGCACCCAGAGCCGCTCGTCGCCGACCCCGGCACCGGCTGGTTCTACGGTATCAGCATCGACTACCTCAGCCACATCATCTCCGCTATCTCCGGCATTCCCATCAACACCTACCTAGATCAACACATCCTCGAGCCCCTCGGCATCCAAAACTCCGACCTCCCCTCCATCGCGGACATGCACGCCCACCGACGCCTCCCCAACGGTACCATCATCTCCTCCCCTCCCACCGCCACCACAGCGCCCATCTCCACCCTCGATGACTACGCCACCTTCCTCCTCGCCCTGATCAACCACGGCACCCACCCCACACTTGGCACGACCATTCTCCAACCCTCCACCGTGAAACAATACCTTTTTAACGATCTTATCCCCGCCACCCTCACCTCCCCCTCAGAGAGACCACCCGCCATCGGCGTCATCCAGTCCGTCAACCCCGCCCAGAGCAACGACGGCGAATTCCTTCTAGGCACACCAAAGGGGTGGTCCGCGTCATTTTTGCTCAACAACGAGGAAGTACAGGGAGGAAGATCGAAAGGGAGCGGTGCGTGGGGAGGGATCTATAACTCGTATTATTGGGTGGACCTGGAGGCGGGGAAGCTGGGCGTAGTGTTTACGAACTTGTTGCCGTTTTTGGATCTGGTGACGTTGGAACTGTTTGGGAAGCTGGAAGGGTTTGTTTATTCTTGATGGGGAAATGAGGGAGGGAAGGGGAAGTGACATGGGGGGTCGGGGATACATTACGCAGTGGGGATTATGAAGCGAAGATTTCACATACGACCATACCCACTGGAGAACTCGGGATCCCGTCCGCTCTCCCATAGATTTCCACGTCGAGCTTTTCGAGTTGGCGGTTGAGCTCGGCGACGAAGCGGGGCATCTCACGTGCCGAGGTGTCCGCATCGACACCGTTAATGCCCTGGGGTGCACCGAGATTCCTAGCATTCCACATGTTCATGACTTCTCCCTCGCCGCAACTCCGACTCCTTATTCAAACATCTACGGGGGCAACGATGGGGTGAGCAGTGCCATTTTGGAAACTCTGACGTTAGGGAAGATGGCGTCTCTGCAGCCAGGAACGATCGACGGGGCACCGCTGTTCAAAGAAGCGGACGCCACGGCGTATCAAGGCATTTACTGGCTTCCAGACCATTTCCAACAGTGCTATAGGCACATCTTGGTGGCGGAGGAAATGCCGAAAGAATTTCCCTCCAACCGGAGCGCCGATCTCAGGAATCCATCGTTTGATTGGAGACTTTTTCTAGATACAGAAAACCTCGAGATGGTCCTACCGGATAGGAGATTCATCACGACGAGCGGCGGATATATGGGGTTGGCCCCAAAACAGACTCAACTTGACGACCAGATGTACATCTTAGAAGGCTGCAACGTCCCGGTAGTATTACGGCGGTGTCAAGAGGGTATTTACACGCTGGTCGGAGATTGTTATATTCATGGAATTATGTATGGGGAAGCAGTTATTGGGGTGGATGGGGAGAATGTTAAGATGGAAACATTAACTCTCTGTTAAGGTTTTTATCCTGAGTGAGCTGGTTTCAAGCCTATCAATTAGGGAGGTTGAGCCACGCTCTCCCAAAATGAAATGCGCTCGCTAGAATGGTTATTGTAGATTCCTTCGGTAACGGAAGCTCGTTCTTAGCCTACTATGCTGCGGTGAATGGGCGCGAGGCCCGGAAAGAGTGGACGCGGCGATCTCCTTGGCGCCATGTCCCATATCTCGGTAGCCCCGGTGAGCGACAGAGCGGGAGAGAGGGTGCCCCGTAGCACGCATCTTAAATAATCGGATGGGAAACCTAGCACGGGCACTATGGATAGGGATGCTTTAAGAGCGTTCTGAGAGATGACCTGCTTATGGGAAGTAACTAAGGCTGTCGTTTAAAATTAACTAGCGATAAATGTAAAATCCTCCAGGGAACATTAATTAATAGATATTGGCCTTCTTCCTAGACTGTTTTTTGCATCATACTCACAGCTAACCCTAAGGTAACAAGATACAGGTCCTAGGAGCACAGCGACAGACCATCCTCTCAAGCCCGCCGCAAATACTTGGACCGCCTCCATCGTCACTCAGCGGTGTTCAATTCCCAATTCCCGCAGGAGACTGAATTATTGTCTATCTAGCAAGCTACGTACGCTCAGACAACCCCCGGCGCTGGTATGCAACGCGTGGCAGCGCTGACTTATAGTCGCCTGGCTGGGGCCCATTCCAGCGCCCATTTCCGGTCCAACTATTCAGTCTCCCGGGTCGAGACCGTCGAGCTCTGGGATGCGGCTACAGAACAGTGTCGCTAGACATGGAGATTAGTAAAGCTATATTTGAAAGCTCACTATTGGTCGTATAATTTCTTTGTAGTTTTAAGAGCACTTCCACAAACGCCTTGCATCGGGCTTCATTGTTCGTAAGGAGAAATGTTGGAACAACAGCCATATTGAGCTGAATCAGCTCAATTGATCTATAAGCGCCGTTTTGAAACCGCTACCACTTTGCATAATACCTTCACACGAATAACTTCATACGACTGACTTCACATGAGTGGCTTCATACGAATGGCTTCGCACGAGTAGTTTCACACGACCGCTTCCGGACGATCCTCTAGTCTCGCCTGCGGCTCAGCTTGCCTCAGGCTAAAGCGGCGGCATCTCAGGTCGGTGCACGAGAGAGGGAATTTCTCAGGGCAACTTGTGCGTGTGACAATGGCTGTTATTCGCATTGCTAATCATAACTGACGGCAGGGCGTCCTGGCCATGGCCGATGTGCAAATTGTCACGGGGTTGGCCATCATGATAAGTGGATTTACGTCTCTTTCGTGTCGGTTGTCGGCATATTATTGGTAGATCATCGTGCTCCCAGCATGGTTGGCCGCGTTGATACACTTATCTGGACTGACTTTTCTGCGTAACTAAAGGCGCACCGCCCTCGGTTAGCTACCTTCCGCGCTTTATCTGTTCCTTTAGGATTAGCAGTTACTTCCCATATATATAGGGATATATTAATCCCAGCATACAGGCAGTATGGAAAGGGGGAGGGATTAATAATAGCCTACCACTAGCGCCGCGTAGCCCATGCCACCGAGGCAGTGACACTCGTCACACCCGTAGCCCTGTAGGTAACCGTAAATCCCGGTGATACTAAGCACTATATTAAAGCTCTTGACATTTCTGATAACTTCGCGGCTTGTAGGAAAGGCGGATTAGAAGAGAAGCGAGATCTGGAGGTATAAGGCTGCAGACCCTAGTTTGGCAGCTACTTCCTGCAGTACTTATGCTGTTCTTTAATGCCGAGACATAGGTTTATTAAGAATCCGCGATTATCCTCGTTTATGGATGCAGTTACCGATAAGGCCGTTGCCTCCCTGCTTCGGTGCGGGGTTGTTGACGGTATCTCGGCTTATGCCAGTAGCGTATGCGGAAGTTATACAAAAGATCCGTGCTGGGGAGGTGATTAGGGTACGTATGCGTGACGTACTCTTCGCTACGTCTCAGGAGCTTAGCTCCGTAGAGCGATGCCTAGCCTGTAAGACGAACGAGAAGGTTGCCTTCCTTTTGTACTAATAGCCCACGGACGGACTTCTATAATGGTGTCTGCCCGTCCTATATCTAGGTAGGCATTCTTAGTAACTTTAGAGTAACTGGCGGTTAATACGCTGTCCCTAGTTTTCTTCTTTTACGTACCGTGATGCTTCTACTTTCCAACTCTACTTACTACTTTCTCCGGTGCCCCCTTTCTACAACACAGTTAGTTTATATCGGTAAACGTTATATCTGTAGTTTAGAGACTTGAGATTTAACTTGGGTACGTTAGAGTTACTCTCTAAGAACGAGCAGTAGTTTTCGTGGGTCTGTTAACGGTAGCTGCTTCTATATGGTAAAGGAAAACGGTTATATTTAGTGGTGGGCTAGTGTCTCAAAACTAGGTTTAGGAGCGGATCCTTACAATAACTACACCTGATTTAAACCAAGGTAACTATAGCCGGGCCAAGTATCGCTTCACCTCGGCTCAGGGAGGTGCTCGCTTTGCCTCACTCCTTGCTCAGGTTTTGCGACTAATGCGGACTTGGTCAGAAAATGTTGTGGGGGTGACTAAAGAGGTATATTACGCCAAAGGCCGCTGATTTGCACATCAATCCCGACTCCCGTCTCCTGGCTCTAGGGCAGCACAATCACCTTTCCCCCTTTCTCCGCCTGGCATCATTCTGTCTCTCCCTTAGACACCTTACCTACCTCGTTGCCAATTTCTCTCATTTTTGTCACTAGCGTCTACTATAGCATGGCCGCGATACCGTGGATATCGTGCTTGCTGGCAGTCCTTTCGTTCTACTCATATATCACGCCGGTTGCCTCTCAGTTTGAGCAGGACTATGGTGCCCGCATAGATCCGCTGACGAACCTGAAAGAACATTTCATGTAAGTGCTCCGTTTCAACACAATCTTGAACCCGGGGCCATATGCTGACCGGGGGACCTCAACGTCAAGCACGCCCCAGCCAGGTGCGGCCGAGCAGGTTGTCTTCAACCCCCAAAAATGGGGCGACGAAGTCCATCTCAAGTACAACTGCTTCTACCTGAGGGAGATATGCAAGAATGCCCGAGGGTTCCTTGCTTCTCCGCGAGGCTAGGCTCTGCATTCGGACAAGACGTTGGATTCCAATAGCCTCTTCAGGGTATTTGCCTACGACTCCAGCACAGACCCGTCGACACTGGGTGTATCGACCACTCTTTTCCGCGACTACCATCGCCGCAGGAGGTCGTGCGGAAGGTTCAACATCAAGACGGGGCAGGTATGCCCCGAGCCGGACCAGATGCTCCTCATGAGGCAAGATGGCGAATGGTTCTCCAAAAACACGCAGTCGAGCAAGACATGGGCCATTGTCAACAAGGTGGGCACCAAAGGCGAAGTCGTGGAGGAGTCCGGCATTAAATACTCGTGCGAGGAGTTCCCCGCGGCCTCGTGGATCGAGGGCGGCGATGGCCCCAACGGCAACACGCCGGCCTTCAAGCGATGCGTCCCCTACATCTGCAGAGGCTGCCCCCGGGGCACCAAAGCAGATCAGACCTGGCAGAGCACCGCCCATGCACATCTGGCCGCAACTCTTGCCAAGTCTGTCAGATGCAGGCGAAAACTGGGTCAACAAAGAAAGCATAGCCTTTTTCAAGTTCATGATGGTTAACGCTGAAAACGGAGTCGCCGCCACCGTCACGTTGATACCTGAATTCGGCTCGAAAGACCCAAAGGAAGTTACCCAGCAGCGGCGCGGCAGCGACATGGGCAATGAAACCGAGCACGAAACCGTTGCTGCCCGGAACGCCCGACTTAAGGCCGCGGTCGCCTCGGGCCGGGTGACAAGCCTCACCGTCTTCGCGAACGACACTGAGATGGCCTACATGTACGACCCCACCGCGCCGTGGGGTGCATTTCAGCAACAAGACCTGGAGCGGCGGCTGGCGACGGACGGGCACCAGACTCGGCACTGGCAGCAGCACAATGCCGACCGAGAGAGCGCCGATTCGCTGCGCGACCCCTTCACTGTGGACTTGGACCGCCCCACCGTTGCGCCCCTCGCCAAGCGCGCAACAGCCGAGGAGCTGGAGCAGGCGCGCCAGATTGTTGCCAACGCCATCGCCGAAGCGGGCCGCCTCAACGAGGCCCGCTACCAGCACCCCGCACGCAACGCTTACCGGCTCAAGCCGGGCACCGTGATCGGTAACACCACGGTGCCGCCAACACAGCGTCGCTCCCGCCGTCGCCGTGGCAATGCTGGAACCGAGGCCCCACCTCCGCTCCTCAAGATTACTAACGAAATCGCTCGCGCCGCTGCGCTCGTGGCCGAGGCTGATGCTCTCGTCGCGACGCACTCTAGCAGCTTCAAGACCTCGAATGTGACTCGCCGCCAGGCATCTACGGGCACTTTTTGGATGCAAGGCCTGGCGCGCAAGGGCCTGTTTCCCTGGGGCGACAACTCGACTTATGCTGTCTTTCGCAGTGTGCGCGACTATGGCGCAGTGGGCAACGGCATCACCGTGAGTCACGTCCGAAATCTGTTCTTCTTCCTTCCTTCCTTCCTTCCTTCCTCCCTCCTTCGCTTACTGCCCGTAGCCGCGCGATGCTACTGGCTCCCGGACCGCACCTTCCCCAAAAGCTCTCTGCCTCCCTTGTGATTTTCTTTGGGCTTCGCAAGCCGAAACTCGCGCCAAAAACTCGGTCTACTCGTGGGTATTGACGCTAATGTCAAGTGTGATACACGTAGGACGACACCGAGGCCATCAAGCGGGCGATGACCGATGGAAAACGGTGCGGCGAGAAGTGCAATGGCTCCACGACCAAGAACGCCATCGTCCATTTCCCGCCGGGCACGTACTTGGTGTCGCACACGATCCCGCTGCCATTTGGTACGCAAGTCATTGGCGACGCCAACAACCGCCCCATGATCCTCGCCGCAACCAGCGTCACCGGACTGGGAGTCCTGTCGACCGACGAATACACAGGCTCCCCCGGCAAGGGCGCCGACGGCCTCGATGAGGAATATTACATCAACACGGCCAACTTCTACCGTCAGATCCGCAACATCCGTATCGACATCCGGAACACGAACCTCATCGGAAAGTACTCGTGTCTGCACTACCAGGTCGCCCAGGCCACCAGCACCCAGAACGTCGAGCTCATCGCCGGCCCCGAGATGAAGGGCATGTTCGCCGAGAATGGTAGCGGCGGAGGCATCTCCGACATCACATTCACAGGCGGCGCCTACGGTATCTTGGGCGGTAACCAGCAGTTCACGGCCCAGCGTCTGACCTTCAACGGATGCGCCGTCGGGGTCCAGATCTTTTGGGACTGGGGCTGGGTCTGGAAGTCTATCATTATGACCAATGTTGGCACTGGCTTCAAACTCACGCCCGAGGACGGCAAGGCGGGCAACATCGGCTCTGCCTCCTTCCTCGACTCATCATTCACCAATGTCGGTACCGCCATCCTGACAAACCCGTCTGTGACCTCCATCGGCGCCGGCACCACCGGCCTTGTCCTCGAAAACGTTGCCTTCTCGGGCGTCGGATAGGGTGTCATCACTACCTTTGGCGAGTCCATTTTGGACGGAGGGAGCACCAAAATCGACCATTGGGCGCGAGGACGCGTCTACAAGGGCACCGCCCCCGACTTCTCTTTTGGAGAGAAGATTGGAGACTACCGCCGGCCACGGTCTCTAATCAACACCGATACAGGCGCCTATTTCGAGCGTCCCAGGCCTCAATATGCCAACAGACCGTTTAGCGATTTTGTCCATATCAGGGACTTTGGCGCTACGGGTAACGGCGTCACTGATGATACCGCTGCCTTCCAAAAGGCTCTGTATTCCGCTCAGGGCAAGATTCTGTTTGTGGACGCAGGCTCCTACATATTGAGATCCACCATCAATGTTCCTACCGGGACCAAAATGGTGGGCGAGACATGGTCACAGCTGGTGGCCTATGGGCCTTACTTCCAAGATGCAAATCATCCCAAGGTGCTGCTTCAAGTCGGCCATATTGAGCTGCAGGACCTTATCGTCACAACAAAGGGCCCGACAGCCGGTGCCATTCTGATAGAGTGGAACATGAGGGCAAGCGCCGCCGGGGCGGCCGGCATGTGGGACGTTCATGTGCGCATCGGCGGCGCCACGGGCACCGGCCTGACGTCAGACGAGTGCCCTGCCATCAGGAGCGGCATCAATGCGAACTGCAACGCTGCCAGTCTCATGATGCACATCACCCCTACAGGTTCTGGTTACTTTGAGAACATGTGGCTTTGGTTGGCTGACCACGATATCGAGTACGTGCGCTGTTCCCCTTCCTTCCCCTTACATCCCGTAGCTTTTCCCAGCACCCGATCAACGGAAAATACTGACTAAACTCCCTCGGTTGACAGCAATCCGCTCCTGAACGACGCAACCAACAACATGGAACAGACCTCGATTTACGCCGCGCGAGGTTTTCTGATTGAGAGCACACAAGCTACTTGGTAGGTTTATTTTACATGCCCTCCGGTCCACCCAGGTTGCTCCAGAGGCCCAAGACGCTTCAAAGTCGCACCGGCTAACCTAATACTCGTTGTTGAGGTTAGGCTCTACGGCACCGCATCCGAACACGCTGTCTTTTATCAGTACAACTTCCATAAGGCCCGCAACATCTTTGCTGGTATGATTCAGACCGGGTCGCCGTACTACCAGCCAACGCCGCCACCGCCAGCACCGTTCACCAAGCAGGTTGGACTTTTCCCGAGTGATCCTGATTATTCATGTTCTCCCAGCGAATTCAACGGCTGTGATGAGTCTTGGAGCCTCATCATAAGGCAGTCGAGCGACATTTTCATTGCCGGCGCCGGCCTGTACTCCTGGTTCTCGACCTACACGCAAACTTGCATCAACTCGCAAACGTGCCAAAAAGTCCTGGTCCTCCTTGATAACAATGGGCCTAGTGTACGTATTCAACAACCTGATCACCATTGGTGCCAAGTACATGGTTGTTATGAACGGCGTAGGCATCACTCTGCCCTCAACAGCCTAAACGTTGCTTCGCATCCGTTCTGGTCGCAGGTCTCGGTCATGGATGTCGCTACTAATGGTTCCCAATTCAATAACGTCCTATGGATTGATCCTAAGGTCTGGGAGATGCCTCAACCAGCCTTCACCTGCAGCCCCCGTGCCACGTGCAGCTCCCGCCCTAGACCCGCGCGACAAGTACCATCAACTACCCATTGCTCACAGTCAGCTCCGGTACATGGAAGAGCACAATTACCAGGCCACCCCTGACGATAACCGAGTGGGGTTTCAAGCAAGTCACCATCACAGCCGGCGCCGGCGTGAAGAAGCGTGAGGCTTTGGGCAGTTTCTATCCTGCCCCTGCCACGACGTCGTCGTGGCCCGCCGTGGTCTATACTGGCCCCAACGGGTCGCCCACTACCATCGCGCCGACTGTGACCGTTCCCAAGCCGCCCGCCTCCATTGGCCCCAACGCGCCACCCCCTCCCGAGGGCTCTTGGCCCACCGTGGCAATGCTTGCGGTTCAAGGTCTCGTGGCAAGTCTCCTGGTCGACGAGTGCTCTTACTACGGAGAAGGGTGCGAGCTGGACCTGCTCACCTACAAACCCGCCGCTGACCCTGATGGCGGCGACGACGATGGCGGCGCTCATTTCCTGGATGAAGAAAATTACTGCCCCGCCGAGACATCTTCCACTTCCACATTACCGCCCCCAAAGCCTACCGCCTCACCCATGGCGCAACCGCTGTCAGAGGAAAACCATGTTAGGTGCATCGATAGAGGCGAGAGCGTAGACCACGATATACTCGACAACTTCTCCGACCAATTTTGCGACATAGTCCAAATCCGCTCCCCAGAGTGGGAGCGAAGGCTGCCAGATGAATTGTTTTCCATGAAATACAAGTTTTTCATCACGCCCTACTTCTCGGTCAACTTCTTTTTTCTCGCTTTTCGGTAAGTGCAAATGGACATTCGACAAAGCCATGTGCAAGCGCTATCTCCGAAACCCCATTGACGCCTGCAACTGCGCTACTCTGAATGGGAAGCAGGGCGGTGCCACTTGGAACAACTGCATGGAATGGGGCATCGCTCCTGATTCTGGTAGCCATACCGGAGGGGGTTCACCATTTGATCCCATCATAAGCCCCTAAGATCTTTTTTCTCAGTTTCTTTGTTTGTCATTATATTTGCAAGTACATCGACCTTGCGTTCTTGGGGATGGTACTGTATTTAGCTCAAATTGGATGATGTATTATTGTTTTGTTCTTGGACGTTAAGTCAATCTCCTTTTGGAAGTTTGTGACAGCCCCCGTGACGATTCGCATTCTGAGTTGCAAGGAGAAATGTAGGTGATAGTGCACCTAGTTTCATGTATCCAAGGCACAGTGCCTTTGCCTTCGATGCTGTTGATGTTCTGTGAAACCTCCTACTGGGTGGAATGTAACGTCAGATTGAGGCTTATTGGGATCGAGCCAATACGGTCGCTCGCTGGCCAAGTAAGGTGGGTGGGGTTGTAAGAAGGGGTAAGTTACATGTGATCTCTGCTTCGGGGCAACTCCTGGCCGACCTGAACGGACCCATGCCCAACTGCAAGCCCCTCTAACTCCTTGTGGGAGCTATAGAGATGGCGGCCAATGTCAAGTCGCTCGGACAGGGACTTCTCTCAGCCAAGGAAAAGAGAACCGCAGAAGCATACTCTGTTCTCTGTGCCTCCCATGAGACGACTGCGTTCAGATTTGCCATGGAGTTCGAGATGATGGTGCTCAATAAGGCCGATGTCAACCTCGAAGTTCTGCAATACTCTCGATCATAACGGCCCCGCGGACCGAATGCGCTACTACTTGCAGCTCGCTGACGAGAGTCTCTCGACCATTTCCGGGGGCAGCGCGTCGTCTGAGTTCTAGAAGTTCGGTAAAAAGCTGCAGGCTCTAGTCGACTAGGGTGAGTTGAAGCCGTTGCCGATGGAAGGGGAGGAGATGAAACTCAATGTGGCATCCCAAACGACACGGCTGTTGTTAGTGTCATAGAGACGCTCGCCGGGGTTTCCAGCACTCTTCCCCAGCATTGGTTACCACGCAACGCCCCTTGGATGTGGTGCTGTCTTCAACTGGTGGCCGCTCAACATTGGCGCTGCCACCTGTGCTGCGTCGCGGCCTCGGCATTGGCGCCAGTGCACTCACTGGTACGTGATGTCAGAATCTAGCACTCATGGCCAATTGTGGTGATGGTTGTTTATTGTTGTTCTGTGGAAGAGAATCTCTGGCCTGCAGGGTCCCCTATTGCCAAGCCGGCTACATCCGCGAATGGCTCCAATTGCTTATATAAGCTGACACGTGATATCCAGGATCGACCAGCAGATCATCGCCAGCAAGATCCGCGTCGCCATGGCTACCGAGATCGATGTCCAACAATGCCATGTAGATCAAGGGCGTGAGAGCGAAGACTTCCTCCGCCAAAAGTATACCAACGTTGATCTGTACGCATGACTGGCGAGCACCTCTCGTGTGCGCTCAAGCCCCTCGATTGGTCCTCCATTTCCAGCAAAACCTACGGATTTGAGGTCGTCAAGAGTATCTCCATCCGCCGATCGACCCGCTCCAGCTGCTCCGCATGCGCGAGGAGGGCGTCGCCCGGTTTGTAGTCTCTGAGGTTCTCTTCGACGTGGACTTTCCAGGGCACTATCTGCGCCGCGTGCGGTCGGTGGCGGTCACTGTTCCCTGTGTCGTGGGGCCATACGCTTCGGTGAGTGCCGCGCTTCGCCTGTTGTTTTACCCTAACGTTGCCCTTACCAGCCCCAGTCACTCGCCCCGCCTTTAACCACCTTGCTTAGGCGCTACTCAGGCACTGCTCAGGAATTAATCAGGAAATTATCAGACCAATCGCCAAACATGGCTTAGACGAGTAGGCATTGCTCCGCGGTTCGAATGGCAACTTTTCGCGAGGTCCTATTTTTTGGGACACAGGTGGCCCAAAACTGGGACCCCTCCCCTCCCCAAAGCCATATAAACCCCAGTTTACGTCCCTTATTAGGTCTCTATTCCTGTTTTCCTTATTTACGAAAGTTGAAAAACCTCACCCTTAAGCTGAGACACTCCCCAAGCTTCCGTTTTTATTTTTCTTAGACGTAGCCCTTTTATCTTAACCTAACAACGGAGAACAAGGATGTCTCAGTGGAGGCTATGACGTTGCTTAGGACTCTAAAGAGCTACTTCACTTATGCCTGCATAAGCGGATGTGGATCCCCGTCTGTCACGCTGCATGGAGAACGGGAAGATTATGTTGAACCTTTTAAAGCGTGCTGTAAATTTTACGGATTCTACTGCGCCTGGGAAGTTCAAATTCGGGAAAGAGATCGCCACCTGGGGCAAACTGCTCGCAAATACCATTGACATGATGGTCAAGAGCCTTGATAGCCCCAATTCAAGAGACGTGAAAGACTTCTAAAGGTCTGCCGGTGTGACGACCCTGCAGGCCGTCACTTGGGCCGGGGCGGCCCGACGAATCCCCCGCAGAAGGAACAGTGCGGGGAGACGGTGCACACCGTCTAGACGCACTGGGCCAGGGGTGCAAAGACCCGAAGCCCCTACGACCAATGAGGTGCTGCTCGCAGCATGCCGAGTGCTCGCATCGCGAGCAGGAGAGACCTTATAAGCAGAACGCTCGCGCGGTGCAAAGTGCTCACGCCACGAGCACTTGCGACACTACAAGTAAGGTACGAAGTACCTCCCAGCTAGTTAGTATAGATAATTATAGTTATACCTATAACTACCGTAAGGGACTTTAATTCCTTACACTAGTATTTAATTATTCATTTATATCTTACTATTTAGACTTATCTCTATGTATTATAGTGATAACGACCTATAGTAACATTAAACCCCCTATTTAAAAGTGCTAACTTAATAAACCATCTTTAGAATACCTTTTACTTATTAACGTCCTGTTATATGTTCTATCTTAACTTACACTAATCCTCTTAAGGCCTATATTAGGTGTAAGTTGTAATATAATATTAACGTCTTAGTTCTGAACGCTGTTTATTAAACTCTTAGACACTACCTCCCTTTTACTAATATATCGACTTCCGGAAAAGGTAAGGAGATTAAGGAGGCGTAAGCTTAACCTTAACTCCCTATTATTGATAAGTTAGCTACATATCTTAAAAACTTAAACTTTAACTAGTAAGGACTAGTTAAGGAACTTAATAAAGCTTTCCTTAAAGATATTAAAAGCTATATCAGTTTTATTAAGAAACTCCAGGTTTAACTTAACATTATTAAGCTAGAGAATAACGACCTTAAGGGCTTGTAGAAAAAACAAGTGAAACTCCCCCTACCGTTACGTTTTAAAGGGGACTCCACGTAATTAAAGTCCTAGATAGCTTAGCTTTAAAGCTATATCACTTACTATAACGAACAGTTCTTTGAAGAAGAAGGAAAAGTTAAGTTCGCTAAAGCTTTATTGGATAAAGTAACCGCTTACTAATATAAACCTTATATAAAAATAATTAATAACTTTTTTGTAGACAGAGTACAAAAGGAAGCCCTTAAGACTTAAGCCCTTTTCGATAACTTTAACGTTTTTATTAATTAACTCTAAACTGAGTTTAAAGAACTAAACGCCCTTAAGCAAGTTAAACAGTGCCTTATAACCTTAAGACAGACGTCCTCAGTCCTTAAGTTCTCTATACGCTTTAAACTAGAAGCAGTAAAAACTAAGCTTAGCTAAGAGGCTTTAGTAATGCTATTCTAAAGCAGTTTAAAAGAGTATATTATTAGAGACCTTTATTAAGAGGATTAATTAGATTACCTTTAAGAGCTAGTTGAAATAGCTATTAAGGTTAATAATTAGTACTATAATTATTATTATCGGAAGAGCTTTTAGAAGGAACAGACCCCTTACCAGTTAAGTAAACTTAAGAAGGGAAACTAATCGACTGTGATAAGTTATTACCCTAGATTAATAGACATTAGTATAGTAAACTGATAGAACTAACCTAATTACAATAAGCCTTAATAATAGCAGTAGTAGAAGCAGGTTAAAGACTTATCTTAAATCTAGTGCTTTAACTGCGATAAGAAAGGCTATATAGTGTAGTAGTACCTGTCGCTAAAGTAAGTTGGTTAGAAACCCGTTCTAGAAGGAGGAAAACACGTTAGGTTTAATTTAGGAGATATTTACGTTAGGATGACAGGTAATGAAGAAGACTGTAACTAAATAAGCAAGTGTGATTTAGAAGATAAAGAAGAAGAGGAGGAACCTTAAGACGTAATGTACTTAATCCTTAAGGGTATTTTAGAAGAGTTAGTTACGGAAGTGCAGATTATAGAAGACTGACTTTAAAGTGGAAACTTAAAGCTATTAAAAGTGTAAGTTGCAGAAGACTAACTTTAAAACAAGATATTTTAATTAGCTATTACAGGCTTTAAAAACCTTACCTTATAAGTCTAAGAATTAAGGAAGTCTAGAAAAGATCCTAACTTAGAAATTACTAAGATAATAGAAAGAGTCGAAGAAATAGCCTTCCAGGCTACCCAAACGGTAAAGTAAGCCTTAAAAGGTAAAAAAGAATAAATTAAGAGAATTAAATTAGAGAAACGGAAGTTCTTCTTAATAATACCCTTTAAGACTTTTAAATATTTTAAGCACGTTAAGTGAATTAGCACCCTTACCTCCTTAGAGGAAGGATAACTTAAGTAGCTACCTTATATTAAAGCCAGTATACTTTAAACTAGTACCTTAAGGGTCCCCTGAGAAAGCACGAAGTAAGTATATTAATAAAGAATCTAAGAGCTAAAGGAAAAGTATTAAGAATTAGTAGACGAAGTAAAGGACTTATAAGTTGAAAGCTTTACTGTAACGTTTAAAGATAGAGTAATAGAAATCAGATTATAACTTTATAATAAAGTTCGCTTTACTAATTAATTTAAATACTACCTTGTTAAAGAAGATTATTTTGTAAAAGAATAAGTTAAGTTATTATTACTTAAGTTTTAAGAAGAGGTTTAAGAAAAATAACGTACTTAGAGGTAAGTGGAAGAAGAGAAGAAATAAAGCACTACTTCCCCTATCCTATACTTTACAACTGTAATACTTATAGTTAACATTAACCACTTTAATTACAGAGATATACTGTAGATTAATTACATATATAATAATTACGCTCTTAACTAACATTATAAACTTAAGGCCCTTTATAACCACTTCCCTAACGTATAAAGACAGGATTATGCCGTTATTAAAGTAAAGTTAGAACCAGCTTACTATTAGGTTTCCTACTCCCTAATAAGAGATTCTAGTAATAAGCGAAAAGTTACTGTAGTTAATTAAGCTCCCACTATGTGTTAGCAAGGAGGGATACTTAATAACTGCCCAGTCGTAACGTGTTTGCTATATCTTAACAGAAAGGCTAGAGAATAGTAAAAGCGAGAGGATTACTAACAGATCTAAGAGTAAAAAGACATTACTGTAACTTAGTCTTATAAAGCGTATTATTATTTTATTAAGGACTTCCAGAACATTATACCGTTCGAAGTCGATTAGACGTTAAAGTATAAAAACCTAAGAAACGTTAATTGCTAGGTTTATTAGAGTTACCTGTTTTTCCAGAAAAAATTAAGAAAAGGTTACAGGCCCTTTAAAAGGGCCGGAAACTAGTAGTTTACTAGTTAGTAAAAACCCTAAGAAGAAGAAAAGGTACTTAAAGGTTAAGCCAGATAAAACCTTAAAGATAAATGATTATTATAACTTAGATATCCAAAAAGTATAAGCATTATTTTATTAATATTAATATAATAGATAGAAGAGGGAGACCGTTTAAGGTAAAAGTAGTAATTAATAGTAAGAGTGCTTCTAACCTAATACACCCCTTGCTAATTAACTAAAGGAAACTCCCTAACGAAGAGTATAAAAAGGCTATTTCTATATAAAATGGAGAAGGAGGCTTATATTAATATAATAATGGTAAAATTACCTATTACTTACTACTCTTAATTAAAGTGGATAGGGATAAATAATAAGTAGACTTTAATATTACACTAATTATAAGTTATAATATAATCTTAAGTCTACCTTAATTAGAAAAGTATAATCTTATAATTAACTAGCAGAGTAGCTACCTTGCCTTTAGCAAGTCCCTTAACTGTAATCACCGTTTAAAAAAAGTTAAGAAAGCTCTAAACTGCTTTAAAGATATACGAAACACTTAAAAATACATTAAGCCCTTAGAACTAAATATAGTTTAAGTTAGGTTTATAAAGACAGTTAAAAGACTAGAAGGTCTACTGTATTACCTAAGTGATAACTTAAAAAGTAGAAAAAAGTAAGAAGCTAATTTATAAATAAGTGAAGAAGTCGACTTATCTAAAGTACCTGCAAAGTATAAGAAGTTTACCCTATTTCGAAAAAAGATACTGTAACTATTAAATTATAAACTATAAGATTACAAAATTAAGCTAAAGCTAGAAGTAAAGCTCTACAGCTTTTAACCTTACTACCTAAACCCCTAATAGGCTAAGGCTTTAAGGGAGTACGTTAATAAGAACCTGAAGAACAGGTTCATTATAAAGTCCTAATCCCCAGTAAGGTACTTAATACTGTTCGTCTTAAAGAAGGGAGACAGCAAACTATATATAATTATTAACTACCAAACATTAAACGAAGATATAATTAAGAACTATTACTTACTGTTACTTATTACAGAAATACGAGAATAGATTACTAAAGTAAATTAGTTCTCTAATCTCAATTTCCCTATAGGGTTTAACTATATTAAAGTGAAGGAAAAGGATAAGCATAAAACAGCCTTTTAGACTCGTAACAGTTATTACTAGTACTGTGTTATACTAATAAGATTAATAAACACCCCTGCGACCTTTTAAAGCCTTATCGACAGTATTCTCTACCCCTTCCTTAATAAGTTTATCTTTATGTATTTAAATAACGTTTTAATCTATTCCGAAACTTTAAAAGAATACCGAAAATATATACGATAAGTTCTAATAGCTCTCAAAAAGGTAAAGTTAACAGTAAACCTGGAAAAAAACCACTTTTACATTTAAGAGCTGAACTATTTAAAGTTTAAAGTAACCTTTAGAAAGCTTGAAATATAACTGGAGAAGATAAAGGCAATTAAGGATTAACTTACTCTGAAAAACCAGAAAGAGTTATAAGCCTTTATCAGCTTTACAAACTTCTATCGCTATTTTATTAAGTACTTTATAAAGATTGTAAGATTACTCTACGAACTTACAGGTAAGGGAAAACCGTTTAAGTAAACTAATAAGTAGTAAAAGGCGTTTAAAGACCTTAAACATACTTTCGTTATAACACTAATCTTAACTCTCCCCGATTTTTCAAAGCCTTTTTAAGTCGAAATAGACTTTTTAGAATTCACAATTAGTAAAGAACTTAATTAAGTCTAAGATGATAAAAAACACTACCTAATTACCTTCTTGTTAAAAAAGATCTACAGCCTAGCCTTACGATACTTAATCCACAATAAAGAACTGATAGCGATTATTTAATGTTTTGCTAAGTAGGTACTGTATTTAAGCGGTATAGAAGAATTAGTCCAGGTCTTTTCGGACTATAATAACTTCCGGTACTTCTTAACGAAAGAACTTAATCTACAGTAAGCACGATAAACAGAATTAATAGCCCTGTTCCACTTCCAGATCCACTATATTAAAGGAAAAGATAATAAGTAAGCTGATACTCTTAGTTAGAGACAGGATTATAAAGATGCTAATTTAGTCTTAATCCTTATTACTATATTTAACGAAACTAAGAACAGCACATTAAAGTATACACTGTAAGGATCTTACTAAAGAGTAAAGCTTTTAAAAGCTTATTTTCTTAATTAGCTAATTAGTTAACAATTTATTAACTACTGTGTAAAATAGTAGAGTAAGTGCTTTCTATAAAGCTATACAGCTTTAATAAAGCACGTTAAAATTGCTGGCGTCGCTTCGTTCGTCATTACGCGACGGCCCTTCGCTACGCTACGGGGCGCTCCATTCCTCACTTTCGCTCCTGGCAATTTTGGCGTGGGGTATTAAGCTTATTTTATTACGTATTATTACGATTAATGTAGGAAAGGAAGCGAACAAAGCGACAGAAACCTGTCCGGAGGACAATCAGATCTCTGGCTGCAGGGTACATAGCTATGACTACAGGGTACATAGCTATGACTACAGGGTACACTGCTATAAGGTATACAGCTACAGGGTATATTCTTATATAATATGTATTATGTATGCAGAACTATAGAATATAATTACAGGGTATATTACTACTTTACAAGCTTAAACTACAGGGGATATAATTATATTACAGGCTCTCATCCTCCTCATCATCACTATAATCTTCCACCTCTTCTAATACCTCCCCGCTCCGCCTTTCAAGGTCTTCTACCCGCAACCTCATACCAGCTACTGGATTCTCCTTAAACACCCTGGCCCTGTCAAATGGAGCGTCAAACATCATCCCCTCCAACGACTTGACCCGAGATACTGCAACGTAACTTAGGCCTAAGGTGAAATCGGGTGTTGAAAGATCGCAAACAGCCCTTGCCAGGGTAATACCTTGTGATTTATGCACTGTAATAGCGTAAGAGACCACTAATGGAAACTGCTCCCTAGAGCAATCACCACCCTGTACTTGAAAGTCATGCTCAACAGGTAAGATCGGCACTACTAACTTCCCTCCTTTCTGCAATACGCTGCCATCAGGCATTGTGAATGGCGGGCCAGTATAGTGGTCAAAAACCACCATAATAACCTCAGGTAAAGTAGCACGAGGATCGGTAACCCCATTTGCCCACGACATATCGAACACCGTGCCCTGGGCGCCATTCACAAGCCCCTTCTCTGACCACAAGTTCCTTGTGAGTATTACTCTGCAACCAACATATAGCTTTAAGACTGGTGTAAGGTTACCAGCAATAGTATCCTCAGCATCCTTTGCCCTAGTGCCCTCATGAACAGCCTCTAAGACAATTACAGCCTTTTCGATCCGTAAGAGATGCTCATTATTATAGCCAGACACTTGCTTGTTTTGGGGATAGAGGCGGACTGCGTTTGCAAAGCTCTGGACCTCCTGTAGGTTCAGGTTTACAGCACACCTTGACGTAAGGACCTCCTAGGAATGCATTGAGACGTTCATGAACCGTAGTTCCGATAAAGCAGTTCGGAACTCAGCCTGGCCCTCTCCTTGCTGCCGCTGAATAGTGGTAAGCAGGATCGATTTGCTTAGAGTACGATAGGCATTATACCCAGGATATTCGTCAGGCTTGAAATTCTGGAAGTCTTGCGAGATTAACGACTTCGCTCCCACAGGTGGGAGTTGAAAGAAATCCCCCATCAGTATAACACTGATACCACCCCAGTACTGGTTAGACCTAGAAGGAAATATCTCCCTTAAGCGCTGGTCAATCCAGCCAAGGTGATAAAGCCCAAGCATACTCTTCTCGTCTAGCACCAGGTAATGGATACCCCGGAACGTGCTCTGTAATGTTTGCAAGTTTCCTGGGTTGTCTGCTAAAGGCCTAAACTTACCCCGGTCAATAGGGAGCCGAAACAGTGAGTGCATCGTTTGGCCTTGAATCTGGTTGCTTGCAACACCTGTAGGTGCGGCCCTAACAATAGGGGAAGGTTTACCACTCTTAGCCGAAAGCACCTGGAGTCTAGAGGAGATAACCTTCAGCATATAAGACTTGCCAGTGCCACCACTACCATTAACTTGAATTCGTAATGGCTGAGGGTTACCCCCCTGGCACAGCCTGTAGTAATGCTGTAAGACTGTATCGTACAGTAGTTGTTGCTGCTGATTCAGTGTGTTTCGGGCGCTGTGAGGTAGGATATCCACACTGTAATCTGCTGGAGTTTCACCTCGGAGCTGCTTCTAGTAGTCCTTGGTGCTGAACAATGGGTGTGTATACCTGGAAATATGACTAAGCCAGTTATACTGCAGGTCTACAGTTCGCACCCCAAGCAGATCTTCTGGCTCTATCTCAAGCTCAAGCCCTGGATATTGGCGAGCTATCTCCTGCCAGTCCTCTAAATTGTAGGCTTCTTCTTGAATCACTTGCTGAAACTCGTCTTTATCTGGCACCAACTCGCCGTCCTCCTTATCATAGAAGTCTGGCTCCTCGTGGTTATGGTGCGCTATGCAATACTCATAGGCCTTGATATACCCTGCAAATATCTGGCCCTTATACCTTAGAAGGTCGTTTGGTGCTGAGTGTGGGTGGTTAAGGGTAACTTTCACCCGGCAGAAGTTAGGCTACTGAGTGTGGCCGGGGATACCCTTATAACGCGGGAAGTAGTTGATCACTCGAGTCTTAGCTGGTGGCCTCCACGGAGCCCACAGCATTGGATCCTTAGACCTGAAATTCCAAGTGTCTAGGAACCTCACAAACGTCAATTCTGCAAGGAGTGCTGGGCGATTGAGATACTTTGAATACGCTGATGATCCCTCTTCCACTTCCCTTACAGCGTTAATGTTTAGGGGTGCCGAATGCCTTTCATAGGGCCTGCAATCCGCCACTTGCACAAGCCTACTGTCTTCATAAAGAGGAAGACCTAACAGGATATGAGAGATCTCCTGCGCGGAGTAGTCCCTCTCCCCTATTAGCTTGTTCATGATCTTAGAGACTAGGGACATCATAGGGTTATTGGTAGCAATGTGAGGGAGCACTCCCTTGGCAATGTCGGCGTAAGTGCTGGTTTGCGCTTCGGCCTTTGTGCAGTACTTTCCGGCGTAGTTGATCACTGCTTGCTTGCTTGTACAGGGCGAGAGATCTGTGTTTGCAAGCCAAGAGAGCGAGATTAGCGGGTTATAGGGGTTCAGATTAGCGTCGTTGCGCTCCGCTTCAAAGGAGTAAAACTTGTTTCCAGGCCGTTTCACCAGTTCTGCTGTTTCCCTTAAAGGCCGAGGGAACAAGAACCGGCAAGAGGGCTTCGGCTGCTGGGGCGGATCCTCCGCTGGAACCACTCCACCAGCCTGCTGTATTGCCAGCCTAGCACGCTGAACCTGCTCTACTCGCTGTACGTCCTTCTTTGACAGGCGAAGACAGTACTGCCCAGAGCACTCATGCTTCTGCACTCTGTTAATAACCCGGTTCAGCCACTGGAAAGTGGGCTCAGTAGCAAGGGGATCAACAGATAGGGGGCTTCCGTCGGCTCTGCCCTCTGTAGGGTTGATGTTGGCAGCCATAACATGATACCCCCATGTTGTAGCGAAAGCTGCTCGCCCAGCAGGTGTTCTGAGGTCGTCGTTTGGAGCTAACTTTAGCCATAACAAGCCGTGAGAGTGACTGCTACCCCGGCCCTGCCACTCAAACCGAACCCAGTAGTCGTCAAGGTTGAACTTCCTTAACAAAACTATCTCCCGGAAAAGCTTAGACCTGGACCAGAAGTGATGCGCTGCAATGTGAGGGTTTTCCTGCAGCAACCTTTTCGATAGCTTATGACGGTTCTCATCATTAGCATCCATCCAAGCTTGGAAATCAGGCATATGCCGATAAAGGCTTTGCCAATGATAGTCAGCCGGAGTCAGCGTAATAAACGCTGAAGGAACACCTAAACAGTGCGCAAATGCCTCTAACTCCACTTTACGGCGGTGCCAGAAGGGTCGGGTCCCCTTAAGTTGGCTAGCAGATCGCACAATACGGCCAAGGACAAGGCGGGACTCCGGAGCATCAGCGTTAGCTAGCGATTCTTGAATAACCTGCCGGCTGACTGGCTGTTGGTGGTTTGTGCTGACGTAGTACCTGCTTTGCGTGTGGGCTTGTTGGCGCATTAGGGTGTTCAGGGCAATGTAGCGAAAGGTATGATGCCTGGCGAAACGGCCATCATGCCACCGCATTGCGTGCTCTAGGTACTCATGGTACTTAATTTTAATCGGACGGGTGGCCGAATAGTCTGCCTCTCCCCTTGGAAATAGGGAAGGGCACGCAAGAGACAGGAGCGGGAATTGTTGATTGAATTCGTTTAGTGGAGTGGGCCGGATTGCTGGGAGCTTGAGGTGGTCTGCAGGGAGTGGGCTAGCTTCAATACCTGCTTCCAGTGGCGGACTTGCTTCCCGTATAGGGACCTGATGGCTGTTATCGGCAACACCAGGGTTCTCCAGGCGGTTCTGAAGCCGATTAAGCTCTGTTTGGCCAACCTGGAAATTAGGCACTGCTGCCTCATTAACAATACCACCATCTACTTCAGGGGTATCATCATCATCCGCCATCGGCCCGTTGTCAGGAATGACACCAGTATCGTCATCAACTTCATGGATAGTCAGTTGATCTAAAACGCTGCCATCAACTGGGAGCTGCGCTAGATTGCTGTGATTCCAGATAAAGTCCTTATAATGGGGGTGATTGGCTTTCAGAAACGTTAGCCAAGACTCCACTACGCGCCTCCGTACTCGAAATCGCGTACAGAATTGCTGGTTGGTCTGGTAGGCGTTGGCGTTATTCCGGGGGCGAAGAATCACCACCTCTAAATCCCTGGGGATTAGTGGAAGGTGGCTGTAAATCTTTCCAACGTCGCGTAAGAAGTGCACAACGTGGCCCCGGTACTTCAGCTGGTGTTTCTTCCGATTGGTGACCTGAATCTTTAGTTAGTAGACTGCTTTTAAATCTTAGCTTATAGTTTACTTACAGAGAAGACATTCACACTAACGTGAACCCTTGCAATGACCATCTCTTCCAGCTGGGTAAGCTCTTCCAGCTCAGCGGGAACCTCCCCAAAATCCAGCTTATTCTCTTTAGAGAAATAATATGGCATGTTAGGACCCCTTTTTGCATCTTTGGCATAGCACTGCCTGCAAATATTCCTTAACCCTAGGACTACGTCGAACCACTTCTTTTTACAGCGCTCGCAATAGTGCATCTCTTCGTTAGCGAGCGCTATATCAAAGTCACGCTTGATAGCGATATCCTCTGGGGAAAGGGCTAGCTCGTTTAAGTTGCTTACAAATCGAGGCTGGGGCTGATTAAATGGGCGGAGGGGGCGTGCCTCGGGTGTTGGCTGGCGTGGCTGGCGTGGCTGGCCTTGCTGACCTGCCGGACGGCCAACAGGGTTCCGAGGACCAGGGGGGCGGCCCCGGCGGGGAGCCTCTTCTGGCGATGAGGAATGGCGGCGCCGCGGGCGACCTTTACGGCGAGGTTCTGGCGTTGCTGCAGGAACTGAGGTGGGTCGCTTACGGGGGCGACCCGGGCCACGGCGTACTGGTCCTTCTTCTTCCTCCTCATCCACCCATTCTTGCTGACTGGGGCGGTTTGGCGTGGCCTGTAGCGCATCTTCAGGTGACTGGATAGAAGAAAGGCTACTGTTACGCTGCTGTTGCTGTTGTTGTTGACGGATAACAGCTGACAGTGTTGGCGTTTGAGAAGGTTCACCTCCACCCCGCGCTTCAGTGCGATGTCGCCGCTGGATGGCTGAAACCTCCACCCGTGCTGCAGCCATATCTGCAGTATCTGAAGCAACCCTGCCTCCCACATTGTACATCTCGGCCATAAGGCCATGAGTCATGTTCCGGCGGGGGGCAGGAGGTATAACGTTAGGTTTACTGGCAATTGATCGTATAGCAGTAGTGCTAGCTTTAGATGCAGCATCCTAAAAACAGTTAGCTAATCACTTAAAGAAGAAAGGGTGCAGTAACTAACCAGCTCCTTCTGTCGTTTTCGGCAGTCTAAACACATTGTGACTAACTTTCTCGGGCCTCGTAAAGCCCAGAACTGATCCTGTCCCTTCTTCTCTTTACAGTTCCGGCACTCGATAGGCTCTCCTCCCACCCCTCCCTCCCGGGGGGCCTCCATTGTGGCAGGAAGCGCCCAGGATACAGACTTGCTAATTTTAAGTAGATTTACTGCTTAAAGACCTAAGAAACAAACTGATTAGCATACATTCTACACTGGTCTGATTGTGCAGTGCAGTGTATGTAATGTGTAAGTGCAATGTTAGTAGCCCAGCTCCTTTCCTGCTAATATAAGTTAACATATCTTATCCCTTAAAATCCTACAAACAGGGTATAGGATATCACCCCTATGGCCTGTAACTATTAATAAAGAGAGCCTCTGTCGTGATCGCGCTTTAATACCAAGCTAAAGGTAGTTCTCTGTAAATTTATCCGTAAGTCCCCTAAATTAATTTTTAAAAAACATATGCCCTGTTTTAAACTCTTAAATGAGTAAGTTTCTCCACATTCCGATTAAATTTTTTTAGCAAAGAGTCCCCCCTAAATGCACTAGAGAATTTTGGCAAAGAATCCCCTCCTTTATTGACAAAATTAATTTAGTAAAGGATACTCTATTATGTAATCCAAAAGATTTGGTTAGAACATAATCTCCCACTTAGAAGAATGAGTTATAATCCTTTCTCTAGAAGTTGTAATCTCAGTTTTAATCATGTAGCTGAGGACATGATTTATCATCATATAATCACAACTCCTTCCCCCAGCTCTAGCCTTTTCTTTGTAGACTTTATACAGCCTAGTCAACTGAATGACTTGACACCCTAGGTGGCATCTGGACTTGAAAGAAGATATCAGTTTTCACTTTCACTTTTACCTTCTCGCAAGCCTACTACCTGCTAAATCAAGCGTGTGTATGTGTGTGTATAGTGCTTGTTTTACCAACACCCTCAACGTACTCAGAAATACCAAAAAGACTAGGTTAGCTTGCTTCTAGTAACACCTTTCTAAAGACTAAGCTCTAAAACGGTCTGTTGCCAAAGTAAGTAAACGGGTCCGCCGTTATGGTGCATATATGCCCTGCCGAAGCAGGTTTTACACCACTGCGGGTATACCGCTAAAGCAACTGTAAGGTTCATTCACAATAAGATACCTTAAGTGAAGGCAGTTAGGTAACTGCGAGCACTACTAGCGCCTGCAGTTAAGGACCTGCAAGCACCATTAGTAAAGGTTGTCAAATGACTACCAGCACTAATACTCCCTCAAGTGAAGGCAGTTGGGTAACTACAAGCACTATAAGCGCTTGCAGTCGAGGACCTGCAAGCACTATTAGTAAAAGCTGTCAAATGACCACCAGTACTAATACTCCCTTAAGTGAAGGCAGTTAGGTAACTGCAAGCACTACTAGCGCCTACAGTTAAGGACCTGCAAGCACCATCAGTACAGGCTGTCAAATGACTTCCAGTACTAATACTTCCTCAAGTGAAGGCAGTTGGGTAACTGCGAGCACTACTAGCGCCTGCAGTTGAGGACTTGCAAGCACTATTAGTAAAGGCTGTCATATGACTGCCAGCACTAATACTCTCTCAAGTGAAGGCAGTTGGGCAACTGCGAGCACTATAAGTACTTGCAGTCGAGGAACTGCAAGCACTAACGAGGCTAACAAGGAGAACCCCTGTTTCCAAGCACCATAGGTAACACAAATAGCGTTTTCCCAAGGTGGAAATCCCTTCCTTAATTACTAATTTGGACTATACACACACTACTTGATTTAGACTCAGGTTCAAAGGTACTAACACCTCCAGCTTACGCTATCCCGCCGGCTTAGACAGTAAGCACTGCATCAGTGGCACTGCCAGGCTAATAGCACCCGTAGCATTATAGATAGTTGTAAGATCCGGAAACCCTACATTACCCACTCAGCACAGGCGCCCAAGCCCCGTCACCACCTCCGCAGGTAGAGGGAATTATATCCACCAGAAGCTTCAGTCGGGATATCACTCCCATCTAAAGCTTCAAAGAGATAGCTACTTTAATCGTTCAATTCAAGGGTTATTATTTAGGCACCCAAGATCCCATTCCGCTAGTTTCGCACCTGGGTACTACTTCTCAGTGGCTTACAGATACTAGCGTACCACCGCTTTCACTGGCGTTCAAGTTAGCAGTAGAGATAAACCTTATGCTATGCAATGATAAGTAGCACTAAGGTGCATTATTCCCATCAGAGCTCCCACGGCCCGCTAACTTTCTGAGAAGCTTAGGGTCTAGCAGATATATCAGTCTTAGCCTAAGCTGCAAACGGCTAGCACTGTTTTTGCATTACTGCAAGGAGATGATATTGGTACACAAACCCTACACCCCCGGAAAAAGATAGAGAAAAGCGAATGACAGTGCTTAACCTTCGGGTTACAGGGTCTGGTCTCACGACGTGCAATGTGAGAGCACAGGTGGTCCTGAAAGCTGCTATGTTGCCACTGTGGGGTTTCTTAGGCACCAGGTGCTTGCAAACGCCCGGGACTCAAGCCCTAATGGTTTCACTCTCCTAACGGTCCGTGTCTTCAGCTCAGGATGGTTGTGCCAACCTTGCTTATTGTAGGGATTACGTTGTGGATTTCAGTTACCCTCTAGCTCTCTGTATTTAATTAGGCACCTAACAATTGATTCCAAAGCCCTCTAAGGTACAGCGCAACGCCCTCCTAGCCTCACCCTCTTCAAGAAACCGTTTGAGGGGACCCAACCCAGCTCGAGGGTACGCAATGTACCACCTCACAAATCAACTCGCAACCATAAAAGTCGCCCAGCTTGTCGCACAAGGCCCATATGGATGTAGGGTACGCGACCCGGGTTCAGGGTACGCATACACCAACTACAATGCTGACAACTCTGGGTTTCTGATCAGTCCTGCCCTCTCAGCACATCCACTAACTTAAGCACTAATAGCGCTAGATTAAGTTTCTGCGCCGTGGGGGAAGAAGAATAGAGGGCGTTAGCCTTATATCCTTCAACAGGGCTACAGGTCGCGAGAAGAACGAACCCACCCACTAACTGCCTTCCTTAGATGTTGTAGCCACTTTTGAGGCTCCTTCTCTGGGGTTGAGCCCTAACCCTCTGTTACCCGTTATCACCATGGCTGGCTAAGACCCAGCCATCAGGAGTTGATAGGGCAGAAATTTGAATGAACCATCGCCAGCACAAGGCCGTGCGATTCAATAGTTTATTCTGAATCACCTAAGAGCCCCGAAGGGCACTGGTGTTTAATCTAATACATGCAACCTTTCCGAAGTCGGGCTTTTCAGCATGTATTAGCTCTAGAATTACCACGGTTATCCATGTAGTAAGGTACTATCAAATAAACAATAACTGATTTAATGAGCGATTCGCAGTTCCACTATGTTAGCAAGGCACAAGACCCTGCGGAATAGCACCACTTACCCGACTCACGCCAGACTTGCAGCACATCCCACCCACTTTTTCCCTCTGAATTCCCTAGAGCTCTGTCAGCAGGATTGATAGGGTTGCCGAAGCGCCCTACCGCACCGCCTAAAAGCCCTAAGAGGAGGCCCCACCAGAAGGTTCTGCACAAACGCTTCCCTAACTGGTCAGTACCCCCATTGTAACCTTTGGCACTGCAGTAAACCACAGCACCATTTGTAGCCCCCCAGGCGCCCGCTACCCCTTCCGGGGGCAATGCTCCTGGGCCAGGCAGCCCCTTGCGGGGGCGTTACTCCTGACTAGGCTGGTGTCGCAACGTCTCTGGAGGGAGGGCTCCGCCTCCTATCCAACCAGTCCGAGGCTCCACAGTCGGAATTGATACTCCAATAAAAGGCTCGTAAGCCCGGTGAGGTGCCCAGTCGAAGCCAGACATCCCCACCGAGCACTGAGTCCTTGGACCTTGACCTCTACTCACCTCCATCTATATACCCTCCAGGCTGTAGTCAGAGGCGCGCACGCCAGTTGGAGCTCATTCGGTGAGCCATGAATTCCGCAAAATTATTTTATATGGTAAATTTTAAAAATCGACTCGCGGCTATACAAACTACCACCCTCTTCGCACATGGTTCAAATTTGGACCCCCTCTATAATAAATCGCTTGAGGGTACGCTGAACCGCTTGAGGGTACGCTGAACCGCTCGAGGGTACGCTGAACCGCTCGAGGGTACGCTGAACCGCTCGAGGGTACGCTGAACCGCTCGAGGGTACGCTGAACCGCTCGAGGGTATGCGACAGCACAATTGCTGACGCAGATGGGGTGGACCTGCTTCACCCCATCTATATACCCTCCGGGCTATAGTCAGAGGCACGCACGCCAACTGGAGCTCATTCGGTGGGCGGCGAATTCCGCAAAACTATTTAGTATGGGAAATTTTAAAAATCGACTCGCGACTATACAAACCAACACCCTCGTCGCACTTTTTAAAAACTGCGGACCGCGTACCCTGCAAACGTGAAATAAGGATACCCTGCACCTATAGCTGCCATACAAATAGCCATACAGCTTGGTGAGGGTAGGATATATATGGTGATACTGCGTACCCTGTAATAAAGCAAGGGTGCAGGGTACGCAGAATATACTACCAAATAAGGCGATTCTAGGCCAGGAGTCGGAATTTTAGCTGCCCTGGTCGTCGTGGAGAAAAGGAGGTTGGAAAAAATTAGCCGAATGGGTAGTTGAGTATTATGATCTGCGTACCCTGTAGCGAATCGGAGATGCAGGGTACGCAGAATATATTACCAAATAAGGTAATTCCAAGCCAAGAGTTGAAATTTTGACTGCCCTCGTCTCTATAGAAAAAAGAGAGTTGGAAAGAAAATAGCCAAATGGGTAGTTAAGGATAATACCTTGCGTACCCTGTAGCTACATTGACATTTTCAAGAAAGAGGATAAATTGTGCTATAGGAAAAAAAATATCAATTATGAAATGAATACTTTTAATTTTCTTAAATCATTATATATTTAATATCTTTTTTATCTTATAATATATCTTAACTCTAAGTATTCTTTTATATAACTATGGCGTTATGTAACGTAGGTTGCGAACTGGAATTGGGATAACTTATACAGGAAGGTAAAAAACTATACTTTTCCATTTTTACGTACCCTGCAGCGGAAAAAAACAGCAGACCTATTCGGCAATTTTTTTCAGGCCTAAATATCTAGCTTTCAGTAAGGGCTACAGGGCCCCCAACTTAAGTTTAGAAGGGCCTAAATGCGCCTTAACAGAAATAGAGGGCCTGTAAGGCGCTGTAGGTACAGGATTAGTCGAAAACTTATTTTCGCGTACCCTACAACGTAGATCATCAGACCCATCCGGCAAATTTTTTCAACTCTAAATATCTCGACTTTAGTAACAGTTACAGGCCCTCAAACTGAAGTTTAGAATGGCCTAGAGGCGCCTCGTCGGCTCTGAAGGGGCCTATAACGCACTGTAAGGCGCTGTAGCAAGTTGATATTTTTGGGCGTACCCTGTAACGTAGATCATCAGACCCATTCGGCAATTTTTTTTCAGGCCTAGATATCTCGGTTACAGTAGCAGTTACAGGCCCTCCGATTGAAGTTTAGAAGGACCTAGAGGCACTTCGTCGGCTCTGAAGGGGCCTATAACGCACTATAAGGCGCTGTAGCAAACTAATATGTTTTTCGCGTACCCTGTAACGTAGATCATTAGACCCATTTAGCAATTTCAGGCCTAAATATCTTAGCCAGAGGGCTGCGCAGCTGACTACAGGCCGCGCACAGTTGATTACAGGCTGCGCGACAGGGCGCACAATTGACTACAGGCTGCTCGCAGTTAACTACAGGCCACGCGCAGTTGATTACAGGCCGCGCGATAGGGCGCACAATTGACTACAGGCTGCTCGCAGTTAACTACAGGCCACGCGCAGTTGATTACAGGCCGCGCGATAGGGCACGCAGTTGATTACAGGCCACGCGCAGTTGATTATAGGCCGCGCGACAGGGCGCACAATTGGCTACAGGCTGCGCGCAGTTGATTACAGGCCGCGCGATAGGGCGCACAATTGACGACAGGCCGTGCCCAATTGACTACAGGCCGCGCAAGGCAGTGATAATCACTAGACTAGGACCTATTCGGCAAATTTTTTGAGGCCTAAATATCTCGCCCCCAGAGGGCCCTACAGGCCCACCGACTGTAGTTTAAAACGGCCTAAATGCGCCCTAATAAGCACGTCGGCCTTATAAAGCCCTATAACGTGCTAAAGCGAATGATATCTTTTTTTAGCGTACCCTATAGTTATATAGCATATCCCGCGCCTTCACAGCGTACCCTATACCTATATAGCGTACCCTACACCTTTATAATGTACTTTACACTTATGTATTCTAACTTTAAATATCTATATCTTCTGTATTAGAGCCAGTATTATAGAATAGGCTTCAGTTCTAGAATTTACAAAAAGAACTGCATACAAAACTAGTCTGTTTAGTTACGTTTAGCTGTATTAATAATTTTGAATACACATTTGTTTAATTTTTTTAAATGCTAATAACTCGTAAGCCGTAACCCTAACCCTGAATCTGACTTCAGATTTGGACTCCTGGTCACGTGACGTATCTGAAACCATATCATATCACGTGATTTGGGGCCCGAGTAGGGGCCCGAGCGGAAGGGCCCGAGCAGACCCACTTTTGATAGTGAACCGACCAGTCCTAGGTCGAGTTGAATTTCCTTATCAGTTTTGACTGAATTTCCCATAGTAATTTTTTTTTGGACCACCCTTACAACAAATTGTCCTCCGGACAGGATAATAAAAAGCTTAATAGCTTTACTATATTAGTAGTATTAGCTTATACTGCACGTGTAAAAGCCTCTTACTTATTACTGTGAAAAGAGGTGTAAGAGAAAAAGAGCAGTAATGGAAATTATGGTTATAAAACGGTTAAGTCTTATAGAAGAATAATATAAAGGTGCCTTATAAACTTAAGGAAGCCATTAATAATAAGGTCGTTATTATTAAAGCTGCCTTACGCCTATTAGTAACACTACACGTATATCTTAAAGCAGAGCTCCCACTTTTTAATTTAAAGTTAAAGTTAGCTTTATAAAGCAGCTAGAGGCTCTTATACTATATATATTAGGAAGTAATCACCTAGTAATCTAAAAAAGTTAGTAATAATATATATAAATTAGCGTAGTAAGTAGGTAAGGTACACTTAATAGAGAACGCTTTAATTTTAACGGCTAGCCTGTAAGATTTATATAAGTAAAATACTATAAGTCTTTATATCTTAAGCTTTAGCTTACTGTAATAAATGGGTTTTCTTTACTGTAAAGAGGCTAATAGCGCTAAAGACACGCTAAGTCTCCTGTAACTATATACTGTAAGAGAGCTCTTCTTTACGATTTTTACTAATAAGGACTTTAATTTAATACTAATCTTAATAATAGTGAAAAGAAGGTAGTGGCTTACTTATAACATACTATTATTAGAAGAATAACTGTATTAAAGCGCCTTATATATACAAAAAAGGGTTCTTATAATGTAAAGACCTTATAAACTCCTTTTTTATTATTTTATTTATCTTACCATTTTATAAAAGCGATATAAGGTAACTATATAGTGTAAAGCCTTTAGTAAAAAGGTAATTAAGTAAAAAGAGGTTAATAAACTTTATCTTTTAATAGTTCTCTTTATATAAGAAGTAATAGTGGCTGAAAAGAAGATCTAAGTATATTTGGAAGTTCTGTAATATATTAGCTACTCTGTAAAATAGGTGTTTTTAAATTATAAGTTACTTAACAGTAAAATACTTAGCTTAAATACCTTTAGTACTGCGATCTTTAAAGCTAATATAGTTAAGCTAGTTTCTTTAATAATTACATTATTTTAAAAAGCTACGTATAATAACGCCACGTAGGTTATCTGTATTCCTACTACTGTAGGCTACTTACAGTAGCGATATATATATCTATTATACCTTTTATATAAAGGTTACCTTCTTCTCTATTACTAATAACTGTTACTGTTACTACTACTGCTGTTATAATTAATAGCGGTATATAGCTCTTATAGTTATCAGTAAAGATTCGAGCCGCTTTAACAACTGGCACTACTAACATTACGGCAAGAGTTTTAACTTTACAAAGAGCGGCCTACTTATCAGCCTAAAGTGGTGGCTCCGTATAGTTATAGCCGCAGCGCTTCTTAAGCACCTTAACACGCTGCATGAGGATATCTTCCTTCAGCTAAACAGCTAGCTTATCCAGCGTAACAAGCTTGCCGTCTGGCCAAGTAAAGAAGGTTCTATCCGGCCCTGCACGCGGCTTATAGCACCACGCCCTCCACTCACGCTGCTTTGAAGCATAGCTCCTCGTCGTATTTGCCGGCTGCTCGTCCTTCTTCGCTTACAGGCCGGCTCTCCGCGCCTCCTGAGCACGGCCCTCAGCGGCTACGTACAAGCCGTCGGCCATGGTGGTGATGGTGGTGATGGTGGTTAGTGGTGGGTGGTGGGTGGTGGGTAAAGGTGGTGATGGTAGTGCCAGCAGCCCTAGCGCATACGGCGCGTTGCGTTATAGAGGGGGTAGGGGGTTCGCGTTCGAAATACAGGGGTTGGAAGTGGTTGGAAATCAGGGGCTTCTGATAAGTGGAAAATTTCTTTATCGGTGATAGCTTATCCACGCGCGCGCAGCCGATTACGGCGATTACTAGGAGAGGGTTATTGGTGGTGGTGGTTGCCGGAAGCGGCCTAGCGCGTTACACCGAAATTGCGCTCCCCCTCGATAAGATACCTTCGCCTGCTGTCACAGGACACCTGCGACTACCTATTATAGACTAGCGCCATCGTCATGCGACCTGGTGGGGTCGCTCGCCCTGGCCTATCCAGGGCCCTCGCGAACCCCTCCATCCTTGACCCGTTCGTAGAACCACAAACATCATACCCTACCTACAAGGTCCGCACTGCGTGATCGTGATAGTTAGTTCTACCTCTTATTTTGCGCTGCGCAGCAATGAGAGCCTCCTCGCCCCGATAACCTCGTTTTCCGCGCCTCGATACAAGTCCTACTCGTCCCACTACCTCGCCAACGTCAATCATCGCCGCAGAATTTTCCCCGCGACCACGCCCCAATAAGCCCCGATAAGCCCCGATAAGAAGCGCAATTGATATTACACAGTCTATTGACGACTTGATTAACGACTCATACAACAATTCAACCCTCCTCCAAGCCGCCCACAAAGCCCTGACAGACCCCGAAGTCCGCGCCTGGCCCACCCATATCAAAGCCGACCTCCCAATCCCGTTTGGAGAATGCCGCGTGGTATGGAATAGAGTTTATCACCGAGATCGCTTGGTCATAAACCCTACCGACGCAGAACTGCAGCTTCACTCATCCACCGAACGCACACCACATCTCCAGCAGGCCACCCAGGCCGAACGAAGACCATTGACCTGATGAATAGAAGATACTGGTGGCCGGGCATGACACTGATGGTCCGGAAATACTGTAAAGGTTGTGTTCTCTGCACTAAGACCAAAACCCCAAGGTCTAACCCCCCCGGCTTCCTCAAACCGTTACCACTACCATTCTCACTATAGAAGGATATCTCTGTTGATTACATCACACCATTGCCAGTCTGCGAGTATCGCGGCCGCAAATACCAACATATCGCTGTCGTGGTGGACCGGCTGACCAAAATGCGACACTTCATCGCCACAGAAACCTTAGAAGCTGAGGAACTCGCAGACCGAATGATCGACAAAGTCTACAGCCTTCATGGATGCCCTGAAACTATTATCTCCGACCGCGGATCACAGTTCGTTTCGACACTTTGGCGAGAACTCTCCCACAGGCTGGGAGTCACGTTGCGACCGTCATCAGCCTTCCATCCTCAAACTAACGGCCAAACCGAGAGGATTAACGCCGAACTTGAACAATACCTACGACTGTTCACAAATTGGAGCCAAGACGACTGGGTCCGTTAGCTACCAATTGCCAAGTTTGCAGGCAATAATACCAGCTCTAAGACCACAGGCCTTAGCCCATTCTTCGCAAATTACGGCTTCCATCCTCGAATGGGTGTCGAACCAGCCCAGCCACCCCACCCTGGAATGACTAAAGCACAGGAAAAAGGCTTTTTCACAGCAACTGAGATCACGGCCAGGTTTAAGGCAGTCTTAGACTACACCACTGCCCTCTCCAAACAAGCCCAAGACCGCTACGAACTTAACGCTAATAAGCACCGATCCGACGCCCCCCGTTATCGTCCAGGCGACCTGGTGATGCTCAACACCAGGAACCTGAAGACCAGCCGACCAAGCGAAAAGCTCACCCCCCGATGGGAAGGCCCGTTCAAGGTCCTCAAAGTGAGCTCACATGCCGTGATGCTACAACTGCCAGTCAACATGAAGATCAACAACACCTTCCACGTCAGTATGGTCCGCCGGTGGACTGGCGAAGGCATCGCCGGCCAGGAAAACGCCGCACAAGATGTCACCGCGAACCAAGGGAGAGTCATAACTCGAACAGACGACCACCAGGAGGAGGTAGAATGGCTGTTCAAGTCCGTTCTAGACCACCGAAAACAACATACCCTACCTACAAGGTCCGCACTGCGTGACCGTGATACCTGCGGCGTTGTTAGGAGCTGAATGGGTGTATCATGCGTCAAGACCCGTAGTGCTCGTCAAATAGCTGTATTTAGAAGACAGCCTACAGCCTAGTACCAAGGTGACCTAGAGGATTTCTAGGGTCACGCTCCACATTCCTACCTGTGGGGTTCGGTCCCTGCGTTTTCTGCCCTACTCTCCTGGGGAGAGTAGGGCCAAGAATCCTCGGACACCCTAAAATTGCCAGACAGATCCCTACCAGTTACACACCCAAAATTGTCTATCACCACCACATATAACCCATCGCCGATTGTAATTACTCAACAACCACGAATCTGGTGATAGCTGAATTTGGTGTTTTGGGTCGTGAGAGCTGGAGGTTTTGGAATTTCTTGTCGAAATTGGACAATTGATTCAGGGGCGCCCGCAGCCGCAGTCTAGATATCTAGATCCGAATCCAGCGAGACCACTACCCTGGACCTCTTCGAAGGAGGCAGACTATCCCCATCACTCTCGTGATCGCTGCCGCTGCCAGACGTAGAACTCAAAGCAATCTCACCATCTCTATCTTTATCTTCATCCCTATCTTCTATTCTTTGCTCCCGCTTCCGCTTGCGGTCTTTCTAGCGCCCAATCACGTACTGGATAGCCTGCCATGGCCGTCTTTGACCCCTATTAGTTAGAGAGTTATCTAGCTAAGAGTCCTTATCTTCCTCATCCTTACTATTAGTTAGTACTAACCTTGTTTTACCCTTATCGATACTGATAGTGGTCTTCTTGTGCGTGATGAGAACTGGTGGTAATTCAATCAACGGCCGTATATAAGAACGAGGTAGATAGTAAGTAGGTCTGATGTCGATTATAAAACCAGACCGGCGTTTTGGCGGGATATATAAGGGGTGGTTGGAGTCGAAAGGGATGCTGTCGTTTTTGTTGGTAGCTTCTAGGACTCTTTAAACGTTGCCATCCGCACCCTCTTATTGATCTTGACTTTATTCTCCGCTAATCGTTTCTATTAAGCCTATTCCTCGCGACATCCCTTCTCGATATCCTTCGAGATACAAGTTGCGTGGCGGAGCTGTCTCTTACGGCTAACTTCAACTTGCTCAACGTCACGAATCTCTTAGGCGTAACGGGGCTGTTTAACAGAGACGCTGGTAACAAGTATATCTTCTAACGCGATTATATAAGCCCTGGTCTTTTTGGAGGCGAGGGATTTTAGACGTACGCGGCGAGAGAGACTATACTCTTCGAAATGGTTCATAGTGACTTATCCTTCGTTGACAGTCGTCCTGTCGCGTGGATGACATCGGCAATCGGCACCGGCGTCGGCGGGGTCGTGCGAGGGCAGGGCGCTACGTGGGCGCGATGCAGGCGCACATCCCGCACCGAAGACCAGTAATAGACCAAGGGCTTATCTTTATACGCAACAGGGCACTTACAGCGTAGGACGGCGATCGAGGTTTGCAGGGCCTTAGGGTCTGATCTTCTCGCGAAAACTGGCCTAGTATTCGCCAGTTTTCGCGAAAAGGAGCTACTTTGCAACCCCTGTTGCTAGCGCTTACGCCAAGATGTACTGCATGGAGCCCTGGTTAGTCTGACTAGCCGTAAAGAGAGTAGATTGCCAAGCCGAAAGGCCAAGCCCAAGTAGACTCACCACCTTCGTTATTCATCGCTTAATCGTGTGTTTATGGTTGGCGTTATTCTCTCCAGTCTTCGTAGAATGCCAATTGTTACGTTTCACCAGCCAAAACGACGAGAATGGTATCCCCGATGGACAGTTTAACTATTTTGAAATCCGGTTAGCTATACCGTGACCGATTCTTTAAAGACTCGCCAGGTTTATCGCGCTCTAACTTTGAAAGCGATTCTGACGATTCTAAGCGTTCTGACGATAATTCTAACGATGATAACGATAAGCCTTTACCACCCTTATAGATAACATTATTACTAGGAACGCCTATGCCAGGTAGAGGGTTTACGTCTAGGGAGTAGACAGTCGCCTGTATAATTTCCAGTACTTAATTATCGTAAGTAGAGGATATTAAGCCAGTAACCTTATTGTTTCTGCGGAAGCGCGCCTTTAAAAGAAACGCGGCTTAGAATCTTAGAATAAGGAAGAGGAATTATAGTATACCTCCTTTACCCTTACAGGCTAGATTGTAACGGAGACCGCTAGTAACTTAGGGTATTTAGGAGGTTGCTTAATTGATGCTCTGGTTCCGCTATTATACTTATAAGGGCTTCTTTTTAGTAAAGAGGGCAGGATTTAAGAAAGCTTAGCAGTATACGTTAAAGCAGGTGTAAATGATATGGTTAGAGAAAGGTCTTACTAATATTAAGTGTATTATAGTTAAATATTACGCTGAAAGGAAGAAGTAGTGGAAGTTAATAGAACTGATAAGTTTTAAGACCTTTTTTACGGAAGACAGTCTCCTTAATGTGTCTAATGTGGTATAGGAGCGATTCTAGGCCTTTTATCCTAAGGTAAAGAGATTTATCGTTATTAAGTTAATTAGTGATTATTAGGTATATATAAAGGTTTTTATAATAAAGAGGTCTGTAAGTAGTTTAATTATAAAACCTACGGATATTCTTAATACGTGTAATTAAGAAGCTTAAGAGGAGATAAATTAGGACTTAGATACATTTAGTAATGCGTTTGAGGATAGTGATAATGAAAGTAGTAATAAAGATATAGAAGGAGAGGAAGATAGTTAAGGTAATAATAATATTAGGGAAGAAGATTAATTAAACTTATTACTATTACTATTAAACATGCCTTAAGCTAGGCTATTAAGTGACATTTAACGCTGTAATCGTAATATTAATCCTAATACTTATCACTACCGTGTGCCTATTATTATTTAGTTAGAGCTAGTAATACTTATCCTATGCTAGGTGTAAAGAGGGAGAGGGAAGTAGACTAAGGTATTACGATTAGTAAAAGGTCTTATCGAGGTGGTGGGGATAGTTATAGTTTTTAAGGCTGTTAGTGCCGACGATATTACTGTAGTAATGGAGGATATTAAAAGGTAATACGGTTTAATTCTAAAGATTAACGACTTATTTAATTATTTAAAATACCTTTATAAGAACTTTATAAAGGCGGTGGTTTATTTAAGAGCAAGATTAGCACTTAAAGCTTGTTATATAAAGGTGTGGAAAAAAGGACTTAGAGAGGGTTAGGGTTTAATTAGCGAAAAAAAATTCTACCCTTTTATTTTCCCTATTATCTTTAAACTCCTATTATTACTACTATTATTATTATCTTCTTCTTAACTTATAATTACTATACTGTTACTATAACGAAGTTATATAATACTAATAAACTTCTTATAATAATCTTACTATTTATTAACTAGCCCTTTCGGTAGTGTAAGCGATAGATTCTTATTCCTCTAGTATTAAAGCTCCCTCTTCTAATTACGTGAGAATAAAGTTATAAAGACCTGTAACAGCATATATAATTTATACCTGTTTCTCTAAACTATACTTTAACAATATATCCTTAATTATAACAAACCTCCTCTTTATTAAGCTAAATACCCTCTTTACGACAGTACAGATATGTAAGTGCCTAAGATTATATAGCTTTTTCTACGTAACAGGCAGGTTTTAATTATTCTTTTAATCTTACAGATAATACTGGACGTTTAGAAAAGGAAGCATAATACTAATATATGTGTTAAAGCTAGTATCACTAACGTAATATCGATTCGGCAGTATTTAAAAAAAGCGATTACATACTTATACTAATAAAGTCGTATCGTTTATTAAACCCTTAACGCTAGCAAGTACGTAATTGAAGAAGAGGTCTTATCGCACTATTATAAATACGTTCTGGGATATTACACCTTTACAGTTAAATTAACGCAATTACTTTAAGGCTTTAATATATACCTTAATGTAAGTGCCGTTAATCGCGCTTATATAACTGTTAAATATTAACATTTTCAGGTTAAACTCGACAGCTAGATTAAGCTAATCGTCCTTAAAAAGCTATATAAACGCCTTATAAAGAGATATAAATATTAGGAAGACTGTCGTTATTGTCTTAAAGATCAAGCTTTACGTTATACTGAACTTATAAGTAGCGATATACTAATCGCACTTACGGCTAAAGATATACAGTACTATTATAAGCTTCTATTTAACAGTCTAGTATTACATTTTGTAAAAGCCTTTATTAATCTTTAGCTAATAGAGGAGGGCTTTAAAGGTTGTCTTACTTATTTAGAACAGGTCTTTAAATTATTTCTCTAAGCTGTTATAAAGGTATAAGGTAAACCAGCGCGTGCTTTAAGGCCCATTTAGATATATAACTTTATAAACTGTTAATTAAGTTCTGGATTGGCGCGCCTCCTTAGTGTTATAGATAATAGTCCCCAGGAACGTATAGGTAGCTAGTTTAGCTGTTAAAATAAATAAAGTCGTTATAAAAGGCTTATCAGTTAGAAGGTTATTCTATTTAGGAGCAAATCTTTATAGAAAACACATTACTAGCCAGCTTTACAACGTCCTCGCGTGTTTACTCGCATTCTCGTTACTTCTTACTGCGCGGACTAGGGCCCTGTCGCTAATTTTAGCTACTTTTCGCGAAAAGAGGCCCCTGAAAAGCGAGATTTGAGTATTCGCCAAAACTTAAAAAAACGGCAGTATTCGGCCATCACGGCCCAGTTTTCTAGCTTCTTGCAGTTAGCCGCGGCTTGCATTAGCTTAGTACATTGGCTCTAGGGGGGGGTCAGGGGTGGCGGGCAGCTTCCCGTTTTTCAGGCGAAAAGTGCTGCCAAAAACGGGAAAGCGTCCCGGAAAACACTGTCTTGGCATGCGGTGGGGGCTCGCTTTTGGCGAAAAGCGATGAAAAGTGGCCAGTTTTCGCGAGAAGATCAGACCCTTAAAGGAGTGTGGACTCGGCGCGTATAAGTCCCGTAAGCAAGTGATGCAAGACCATACCGAGGGTGGCAACACTCAAGAGGAAAAATGGTGATGATCCGAAATGGTACAGGCAGCTCCTTGTGTTCAAGAATTATAGGCTCGGCCTTTTAGATCAAAGAGATCTCTCGCAGAGCTAGCCTTTCAACCGCCGCCTCAAACCCACTGCCTTCCAGAGCCTCTTTGTCAAGGTAGTATAGCCTTTCCAGCGCGTCCACTCCGCCGAGATCCACCCCAACTCGTGGCTTCATTTTACCCTTACCATCTTCTCCAATTTCCTCCGTGTCGTCGGCACCAGCACTGCCGCCATCGCCGTTTTCCACGTATTTCTTCTGATCCCTCACGCTCACATACGTTGACCCCAAAATTTTCTGAACGTCCCCCCAGGTACTCTCGATCTCAGCCACGCCCCTATTACGCAGCCCGTACTTGACTCGCAGACAATGCAAACCAAACACGCGCAAGACTCCAACTCTCCTGTACGTTTCTTCTCCATCCTCGCCTGATGCTCGCTCAATGAGAAGTCCATGCAGCGAGGAGGAGGATGCCTCGTCCGCCTGGGATAGGACCAAAGGTAGAAAATATCCCGACACTGCCCCAGGTCCCTGAGTCTCATCATCCGTCTCGAAGTCATCAAACGAGTAGCGAAAAGCGTCAGAGTGAAAGTTATCGATGACATGAGGGGACGCCGTCTCATCGTCTGAGCCCTCCGACTTGATGAGCAGCTTGTGCTTCTTGCCACCCCCCATAGCCAGCATGTACCACGGCTTTTTTTCATAGTCGGGCCGGATCTCGACGGGCCGCAGAAAACAGCGCAGTCGAATCGACGCTCCCTTAAGCATGGCCGTAGGCTTGGACGGGATGACGGGGTCAACCATGACGCTCAGAACTTCGACGAGAGAGTGTTCGCTAGACCTTAGCTCGGACGTCGATATGGGCCCACCAATCGATACCCATGACCAGGAAGGGGCAATGTAGTCCGGAGCCTGAAGCCGCGTTGAGCTGCTTGAGGTTTCCCAGAGCAACGACCCCGGAATCGTGGACTGCCACATGCCGGCTACGTACGTGTCGTCCGGGAATGCGAGCTTCTCGAACTGCTGCGCCAGACCGGACAGCGCCACAAGCCTATCGCGAGCGTAGCTGAATACCTTGGCCGAGTATTCCTTGCAGAGGATATCCCAGGTGGCGTATAACTTGGGCCTGTTGACCGGGTCGGTGTCCGCTAGGTCGGTTTGGGTCTGAAACTTCGGCTTCCCGCTGAAGGCTGTCTTGAAAGGGATCCCGCCTGGAAAAGTCTCCGTTGCGGCATAAGGCGCTTTAGCACAGCATTCCCAGATAAGCTCGCTCGAGGTGAAGTGCAGCACTCTGCGTGATAGCTGTCGTTCCTGGAATACCCAGCCTCTCTTGGCCAGCGGTGCCTCGTTGACGCTGTCAAAGATGGCATTTGTGTCGGGGATAAGGATGAAGTTTTTGTTGTTGTTGTTGTTAGGCCCTTCGGGAAAACCCAACTGCATGGGCATGACAGCGAGAGGGTGTCGTTCCCGGAAACAACCCCATCGAGCGTCGGGAGAGTCGTTCGCAGATATGTTCAAGAGGGCATTCTTGTAGACGTCGTACATCATGACGGCCTCTCGTCGCCAGTCGTCGTCGCTATCTTGAATAATGCACAGCGAATCGATCCAGAGCCATCGGACCTTGAACCAACGCGCAACCTCAACGGCATCCTGAAAAGTCTGTGGTAGCAGCGACACGGGCAGACCTTTTGTCAGTCGCTCGTCCAGATTTTTGGTGGTCAGCACAGGCAGCTCAGCGCCGCCCCAGGCGCCCCAGCAATGGCTCAGTGTCAGGTATTGCATATCTGAAGCAAAGGCTCCCGGGCTGCTTGCTGGCATGATCAGCTTGACAGTCGATGTCTCAACAGACAACGAGACGTCTAGGAGCCGCGTAGGCAACCACCCCGGATCTTCTCCCACGTCTGCTCCTGATCGGTTACATTGATCATGGATTCCATCACGGTTTGCCTGACACCGCGCCAGCCACGCCAGTGCCATCTCGCGCGACTGCTCCGACCTCGTATTAGAGTGCCGCTCCGAAATAATCTCAGCCTCCCCTTCTCCCAATAGCGACGTATTAAACTCAGAAGCTGGCCACAGGCGAAGCTTCAGAAGGTTCCAATAGTTGCTCGACGACCGTGGATGCCCTCGATGCGTCAGAGCAAAGTGCAGTTGTCTGGCGCCGGGCTTTGACGAATCCGACTGCCAGCACATCTCGATATTGGACTGGTCGATGGAGCGCATGGCCAGGCGCTTGACACGCAGGTTGGCCATGAGCAGTATGCAGAGGTGGCATCCCGCATGGTCGCCATCTTGGAGCGTCTTAGCGCCGGTATGGAGAAGACAGGCGGACGGTATTTTCTCAGCGGCGTCTGCGTCTCTGGACTTGAGTGCATTGAAAAATGAGAAGTACTCTAAGGCGCTGCGACAGGCATCGCAAAGAGGACTGGCGATCTGGACGGGTGCACGATGAGCGGGGTCCAGCTCTGACGGCGGCGGCTTGACGACGAAGAGATCCACATCAAGGTCGTCGATCTGGTTGGGCTTGACGAGAACAAAGGTGTTAATCTTGTCATTTAGTTGAAGAATTTCGTTTGCGTCTAGCAGGGCCATGTTGACTTGAAGAAAAATCAAGATGGTTCGGGGTTGTATTCGGTGGGAGGGGCAGCGAGCTGTCTTGACAAGTTTTAGGCAGACGCGCGAGGCCTCCGTCGCAAATACAGTGGCTAGTCAGCAGTCGCGTGCATGTATGAGCCTAGTGGACTCTTCTGCTGTTGGATTCAACGCTTCTTTTGGCTTAACGGAACACTTGTAATTATTGAGGTAGTTGTGTGGAGTAGAATCGGCTCCCCCTCTGGGGAAGCCAGTCAAACCCCCAAATATCAGCTCCTGCTCCACTTTATCGCGTAATCTTCGGCTTTTCAGACATCTGCTGGGGCTCCGGAATCTGGAAGCAGGGAATATTGCTCAGCCCCATGCCAGGGTTAGGGATTAGCCACACACACCACCATAATCTAGTGCGCCTGCACCTCAGTGCCCCTTAATTCCAAGACTGCAAGCAATAACTACATCATGCTGCATTAGGAAAATCCCAACAAACTTGAGTTCATGCAACTTATTCTTGTTTAACGTATACGAGACGCTACATACCAGTTAACTAACTCATAGACACCAAGTGTTCTCCATCTGCTGTCATCCCTCCCAGTCCGGATATTCCGGTGGCAACTGTGCTACTTCCAACGCATTCTGATACTTTTCGATCGGGGTATATCTCTTTTGTTCGTGTCGGTGGATTTAGAGTGCCCGCCCCATCCATTAAGACCACTCTGGCAGTAAAAGGTACCGAGGGTTGGAGGCCGCTTTTGTGGGGCTTCATGTGCGAGCCGAGCGGCCCTCAACAGTAAAGAGAAATTCTATTAGGCAGAAGCATAGAGAATATGTATCCTTGCGCTCTCATCCCCTGCACGGTTCAAATTATGTTTGGTCCTGATCGATAGTTGACTACGGAGATCACACCAACTGCCCCGACCAGACTGTCCGGGTCCTCAAGGTTGGGTCGTGCATTTCTCTGGACAGCGCAGTGGATGACGCCCATGGCCACAACAACACGACTGAAAAATGCGTCACTGCAGTCCCAACTGAACATCTCAGCTCTATCTTTCTATTGCTTAGATACTTCGCGGGCCTACGCGCTCGTCTGGTTTAACGCAATGGACTGAGAATGTCATTTTAACACTCAAGGGGAACACTGCAAGCCAAAAGAAAACAAAAAAAAAAGAAAAAAGATCATCTACCGTCCACTCATTCGAGCAACATGGGCAACACCGATGCCCGCAGCGTCACATCAGCAAATCTGAAGTTGACGCCGCCGCCCAGCAGTCGGGCAAGAATATCAAGGGGTAACGGCCGAGTACGTTTTGGACACCGCCGCCTCCTTGTGGCAGACATGCTGGCCGAATGGGATAGAGGACCGCTTCAACGCCGCCAGTCCCGGACCGAGGAGTTGCGTTACTCTGTGTTCTATCGTTGCATTCTTGGCGCGGGAGACATGACAAAAAAGCTAGGCACAGAGAGGGCGGCGGGACGGGTTGAAATACGATCGACCTATACTGCAAGCCCTCCTTGTCGGCCTGGGCCTCGGATCAAGATTCTGATTGACATAAGGGCAACAGGCTACACTTGACGGGAACCAACCGCACCGCGGTGCCCGGGTCGACAAGGATCTGCAAGAAGAGGGCAAGATAACTATAATAAAGATGGGTGAGCGCAATTCAAATCCGTGGGAGAACGGCTGTAAGACGGGGTTGGAGAACGGGGAACGTCATTTCATCAACAAATATAAGGTAAGGTTGGCGGTATTATAATCCATCTTTCCACCACCTTGAAGGCGTGAAGGTATTTAGGAGAGCTGGTCATCAAGGGTGAATTTCTTGTATCAATGGATCGCTCCCTGCTTTTAGCATTAAGAGGCAGCTTTCAGCCCCCGGTCTTTTTGCCGCCCGCTTGCTAGTCAAACAACTGGAAGCGAAAAATGCGCAGCGGCCGTTATGTGGCCCGTGGGCAATGAGCTTGGCACCCTTGGCACCCGCCGAAGATGCCCAGCGCTCGTAAGCGCGTTGGACCGCGGCCGTGTCAACGCTGCACTCCAAATCCGGCAGTCTCGTGGTTCAAGGGGACTTCAGTTACCTTCTCCGTCAGGTGGATCCCATACCTTGACACAGCCAAAGCAGCAATTCTAAGCTATGCCTCGTCGGGCAGAAACTGGTGGCTTTTGTGGCTTTTGTGGCTTGGCGTCGAGCCATGGGGATGACGGAGAGAAGAATTCGAATTTCAAACCCCTGAGATTCGGTCTGTCTGGTAGGCCTTTAGCAGGTTACCAAGGCAGCAGTCCCCACTTCATCGGTCAGAAACTAGGCCCCAACGATTTCAAGCCCCAGCCAGGCGTCCTTGAACCCCTGTCCTGAATCATTTTTTTCCCCAACAATTTTGTTGCTGGTCTTTCACTGCATCCGAACTCATCTTGTTAGGCATCTTGTTAGGCACTTGCCCGGCTGCCCTGATGACCAAGCCCTATCGGGCTCTTTTTTTTTCAGTCTCGTTTCAATGTCTTTTTGCTGATTGAGCCTAGCTGTCCGCCCAGCATTCGGCGACGATCCGTAGTTCTCTATAATTTCCGCTCCTAAACTCGATCTTTGCTGTTTTCTTGTGTCGTCGTCCAAGTTCTGAACAGTCTCGCCACCCGGCTTTGCTCTCCCCTGACTAGCTTGTCTTGAGTCACTGATATCTCTGCCCCCATTTCATTACTTTCGCTCCCAATGAGCACGGAGATAGTCGTCTAGTGACTCGCCTGGTGATCTGCCTTGGGGCATAGGCCGAGCGCATAGCCTCCTTCTCCGGCTCTAACGCCTGACGCCTTGCTGCGACAACTTTTAACAGATGCCGAGGTCCGTAGCTTGCAAGTTATAAATGTATAAGCTCTCTTTTTATGTTCTCTTCCTTCCTGTCTTCCATCATTCATCCACGTCCACCATCCGGCCCACTCGAGAAGTCCTGTCCAATTCTTATATCATAAAATGTCCTCCCGCTCCTCCTACGGCTCACCCGTTGTTACTGGCGGATCCAACACCCACCGATCCTCCTCCAGCCGCCACTCCGACTACCCCGCGGGAACTTACACGTCTTCAACGGATTCTAGGGGTTCTGCCAGCTCCGCGTCAAGCCCTAACTGGGAACGCTACCGTTCCGGCGGCGCTGGTGCGTCTTTCTCTCTAACTTTGCACTACACCTTAATAACGCACTAACCCATTTCCTAGCCGGCTTCTTCGTTGACGCCAACTCGCGAACCAACCGTTCCGGTGTTAGTGTAGTCGTTATCAACCACAACTCCACAAGCGCTAGCTCTAGCACCTAGAAGACCGGCTGACCCCGGTCTCCCGACCACTCCAGGCCATCGGGGAGGAGGGGGCAGACGCTAACCCTATGGGACAATGTAGTCATGCGATATAATTGTATCAGGGCATTAGGGTACAAGTTGGTTAGGGCAGCATCAGGGGACAGCAACAAAGGATTCTTGTAAGACCGGGTCTAGTACCTCTGTAACAACACAAATGTAGCACGTTAGATTTAGCTATAGAAAGCTCTGAGGTTCAAATGTGCAACAAGAAAGTGTGGCCCGATCCGATCATGCAGGGCCTGCGGCACAAAAGGGCACCGCTTGTGCATGATGTGCGGGGCCACTTGGAAGTTGGGGGCGGGGATGTCTCATGGCCACCCACATGTGTAGCGTGGGCTGCACGGTGTTCGCGGGATGGGACTTGCACATTTGTGTGGGTGGGGAAGGCCCGAAAGTGCCAAAGTATCAAGGGCAACAGCTGCGACAACTTACTTCCTACATCAATTTCGACGCCCATAACTACCACTTCCTGTTACAACTGCCCAAGCCAGTATTTATTTCACCTCACGATCCCCAACTCCCCGATCTTCAAGAAACGGCGGTTGCCATTCAGGAGAACAGCTATTTTGTTCAAGGCCCGCCGCAAGCCCAGGCCTCGCTGGTTCGTCCAGTACAAGCGCGCATTCGGAGGGATCCGACGGCTTTTCACGAATCATTGGCCACAACCCCACCCGGCATCTTATCCAACCGGTCATCAACCAGCCCTCAATTCCCTCTGACCAAAGCTCCTTTCGTGCACCCGATCGACGTACAATTCCACAATCTGTCTGTGGGCACTGCGTCGGCTCAAAGAACCCCTGCACCACGTCTTCCTTCTAGCCAAAGATGTAAGGAGGCAACTTGGGAATGAGGCCGACAAAGGTCGCTTTGACATTGCCGTGGCTGTGCTTAACACATAACCAAGCACCAGCGGACAGCGGAACGGATCCTGAAAACTGGTCCATCATTCAGGGTACTGTGGTTACGGCGAAAAGAATTCTAAGCGAACTCTAACTTTCCGCTCCAAACTGCCCGGTTGCCTTGCTACTATCAGCCGGCCCGTTCCTTACGTCAGTCGTTCAAGCTTCGGTGGGCGTCAGAGCGCTCAATCTTTGGATAGCCGCAATGAATGGCGAGCCGGCCATCTTCCGACCAGGGTGAAGGGAGGTAGGCAACGAGAGAGGCATGCTAAGCTCGAATGATTGCGAGGTTACCGGTGAGATGATGCTGACTTTGAGAATCCTGATGGTAGACCGAACATTTCCTGGAGAGCTTAGGCACGGGGGGCATCTCGTGGCAGCTAGGCGCCGCAGGCCTCCGTCCACACCTCTTAGAGGTTCTGCCGTGCAGCAGCGCGATTTTGGACTTGTCTCTCTCTTACCGGGGCCGGTTGGCGTGGTGCCTCCTGTGACCACTGTAATAGGGTAATGGAGCGACAAGTAGACGTTTGGCAATACGTACTAAGCGTGTTTCCGCGAGTAATTTATTTACAAGCGTCACAGTGCGTTTTGTGAGCATCTATGTAAGTATATAACAAACACAACCCCGGGCCCAGAGACGGTATGTGTCCCCGGAAGAGCGCAGCTAGCGCGTGACATCGCAATGGTTACCAGGCTTTGACACTCAGATAAAAATTGCGCCCCGCAATCTCAGGTCGAAATAAGTACTACCCATATAAGCTAAACGGCTTCTCCTTACCTTTGGTGTCCATATGCTACTTCATACACACTCCACCGCCTTTTTTTTTCCAACCTGGTTATTACTGGCTTAACCACATTATTAAGTCTTAAAGTAATTAATCGGCAGCCCAAGGGCATTACACTATGCCTTCTCTGTCACACCTTACTGCTGCCCATTCTATTATAGAAGCCACCAGCCACCCTCCTTTACCATTATTAACTTGGGGCGTTTGTTCAGGCCGACCCTGTCGTTCTTTTGGGCTCTGTGTGTAATATTACTGTAGCCGTTTATGTACATAGCGATGCGTTCTCTAGCGCGTGCCACCGTTAAAAAGGGGCCGCGCCGCGCAGTTCTTTGAACCGTGCTTCTTTTAATCAACAATCGATTCGACGATTTTCACCACGAAGACCTCCCATTGAAAGCCCAGTGACATTCTGGCCCTTTGATCGAAGGAAGATAACCTGATCTACGGTTGCGTTTCCTTTATTGTTCCATATTAGGCTCTGTTTTATGCTAAACACTGTTACATATTAGGTTTTGTTTTATATTAGGTACGTATTTGTTTTTCTACGTTAGTTACATTTGTGTCCCTCTGATTAGAGGACTAGTAGTTTAGGAGTTGGCCTTTCAGGCTGATAATAACGTTCTATAGGTATGGTTCTCTTTATAGTTTCTTCCCTATTACGCTATTATACCAGTTCATTATACACAGCTTAACCCTATCTGTCTACTTAAACATATTCTAGTAACTACTGAACTAGTGTAATAGCATAACAGGGAAGAAACTATAAAGAGAACCACACTTACAGAACGTCGCAGTCGGCCTGAAAGGCTAACTCCCAGACTACTAGTCCTCTAATTAAAGGGATATAAATGTAACTAACGTAGAAAAACAGATACATACCTAGTATAGAATAAAACCTAGTATGTAACGGTGCCTAATATAAAACAGAACCTAGCATAGAATAATAAAGGAAACGCGACCGTGGATTAGGCTATCTTCCTTCGATCGAAGGGCTAGTATGTCACTGGGCTTTTAATGGGAGGTCTTTGTGGTGAAAATTGTCAGATTAATAATTCTTAAAAGAAGCACGGTTTAAAGAACTGCACGGCGTGGCTATTACGACCTGCACCCAACACAGGCCTCGAGAGGACTGGCGCGGGTTAAGACAGAACGTATGGCAGGACGCTAACAGGTAAGGGGCGTTCTGAAGACGGCTTGTTGAGCTAGCACTCCTAGACGGGGGTTTAATGTCACTGTAGGTCGCTGTCACTATAATGTACAGAGGTGAGTCTGAACAGTAGGATATAAATGAATAATTAAATACTAGTGTGAGGAACCAGAGTCCCTCACGGTGGTTGTAGGTATAACTATAGCTATCTATATTAACTAGTTAAGAGGTACTTTATACCTTAATTACTGTGCTTACTTAATATAAGGAGTGATTATAGTAATTAGAATGCCTCTAATTACTGTAATCACCGTGCTCTTAGCGAGATTAGAGTGATCACTTAACGACTGGTTATAAGGGCTTTAGGTCTTTACACCCCTGGCCCAGTGCGTAGTACCGTGTGTACTGCCCTCCTGTACTGTTCCTTTTACAGGGGATTTGTCGGGCCGCCCCGGCCTAAGTGACGGCTTATAGGGTCGTTATATAATTCCCCCTCTTTAACGTTCTTTTTCTATAAAGAACTACTTATATATTCCTTCCTTTCTTTACCAGTCGTTATATCGTTTAACTAGGTAATTAAAAATAGGAAAAACGTAACGTTTTTATTAACTAAACGTTATATTATTAACGTTAAGTTTATCCTTACTTTCAGGATCGTCATGCCTGTAAAGTGTAACTACTGCCACTACCTAAACCTGCCGGACTGTAAGGTGGCCAGTAAGAGTGAGTTGTGTGGCCACTGTGTGGCGGCTAGTGGAACTGTATACTTGTCTTATAACGTTTACGGAAACGATCTGTCTATTTTACACAGGGTTTTAGACGAAAAGAAGCGCCTTAACGTTAAGGAGTGTGAAACCACTCTCCTTTTTCATAACACGGCCTTTAAACTTCTACACCTTAAGGATTAATAGAAGGGACTGGTATAATAGGTAAATGAACTTTTTAACTATAAGTTTAATATTATAATAGAGGAGGAGTGTAAGGTTTAAGAAGTAACCACGCTAGTTCTTAAGTTTGACTGGGGAAGCCTCCTGGCGGAACTAGCATGTGGTTCCTTTTCCGGGGGGTTGCTACAGCCAGTAACTTCTTCTTAACTTAATCTATCGCTTTTTTCTTTTAATAAATGAAAACGGCCTTTCCTGGCGTAACGGTAGCGCACCTGCTTATTTTCTTTTTATTAACTTTTTTAACAGTATTTATTCTCATACGGAACATGCCGGGAACTTTAAAGGCCCAGCCTCCTTATTAAGTCTAAGGTCCTTTTAACCTTAGTTAAGGCTTTTAATAAATGTCCTTCCATACCTATTAAGGAGTTTCCTACCACTTTTTAGGCTTTAAGTCTTATAATGGTCTTACTTTTCAGTTTAACAGTTTAAATATCAGATTTTATCTTATTTTTCTATTTTTAAAGTAAACTAGTTAATTTACCTCCTTAAGGCTATATTAACTAGTTTAACCTTCACTTCACATTCTTTACAGGTGGTTTTAATTAGTTTAGATTCTTTTAATAAAACTTTATAATCAGGTTTAGGTATTTAAGGTTTTTAATTAGCTCTTATAAATTACTTTTAGGGCCGTAATCTAACCACTTAATAAGATATTTAAACGTGTTCTTTCCCTTTTATAAATTTATAACTTCCTTAACGTTATACTCGTCTTTATCGGTGTTGATCTTAATCTTCTTTTCTAAAAGCACTTCCTTTAAGGCAGGTTTTAGAAGTGAGATGTAAAAAACCTTAATCCTCACCTTTATATTAGCAGGTAAGTTTAATTTATAATTAGAGGTGGTAACCTTTTTCTTAATTTAGAACGGTCCGTACCTTTTAAAGTTAAGCTTTTTATTAGGTTATTTTAAATGTAGGTTTTGTGAAAAAAGGTAAACGTAATCCCCCTTTTAAAAAGTTAATCCCTTAATTTGTTTACTATTATAATAAAGTCCTTTTTAAATATTAGTTACTTAGTTTAGTATTTATTAGTAAACTTTTTTATTCGTTTACGTGTGAACTTAAGTTTAGCTTATAAGTGGTTGTGTAACTTTTACATCTGGTTTACGTAGACTGTGGCTTAGGGGGTGTTGGTAAGCGGGCCTTAACGGAGCTTAGGCTCCTTACTGTAATTAGTGAAAAACAGTAATATACTTATTAACTTAACTAACGTTATGTTATAAGTTATTTATACTATTAGTAACAGCTTAAACTAATTATCTTATTTAAAGTTAATATAGGTTTAAAGATACATTATAAATATTTAGTTAACTTACTTTATTTAGTTATCCGTCTATAGGTGGAAAGTTATTAAAAGTTTACTTTTCACACTTATTCTTTACATTAGCCCTTATTAGAACTTTAATATAATTAACTTATCTTAATCTGTAACGATATTATTTAACTAGAGGTGTTACGAAATTACCTTTTTTTTAAAGACATAAGTAAGTTACTCCACAGTTATATCCTTTAAGGTTAGTAGAAAGTAAGCCTATTTCGTTAATCTGTTAACCACTATAAGGACTTAGTTATAGGTAACTCTTATAATAAGGTCTTTAGACTTTAAGATCCTAGTGATAAAATTAAGTAAAATAGAGCTCTACGGCACTTGTAATACAGGGAGTGGTTTAAGAAGCTTATAAGGCTTATAACGTTAATTTTACTTATAATAGCAGATATTACAGTTATTAACCACTTCCTTAACTAGTTTCTTTATTCCCAGGAAGGCGTACGCTTACTAAACCTGTGTGATAGTCTTAATCTGGCCTATATGTCCCTTAAGTTAAGACTTGTAAACTTACTAGACGTACTCCTTCCACTTATTTAGGTTATAAATGTACGGTTTCTTTTAATACTAGAGCCTTACTTTTAGTTTAAGCGTGCCATTTACACCTTCTAGTAGCTATTCCAGCTAATAACTAGTTTTGTTATAGTTTAAATGTTTTAAGCACTCCTTACTATAATCTTACATATATCTTAAGAAGTCCCTTAAAGGGCACTTATATTTATAAGTTCCTTCCACTAGCCTTTTTACTTAAAAGTCTTATTATTATTAATAGATGTTATACTTTATTTATAAGTTTATATAAACGTTAATAGTTTATTCTGGTATTTAGTTATCTAACACTTATAGCGTGTGTTCTAAGGTGCCGTTCTCTGCTTTATTAAACATGGTAATAGGGATTAAGACTGGATTAGTATCCTTATAATCCTGTCTTTAATTAAGGGTATCAGCTTACTTATTATCTTTTCCTTTAATATAGTAAATCTGGAAGTAGAACAGGGCTATTAATTCTGCCTACCGTGCTTACTGTGGATTAAGTTCCTTTATTAGGAAGTATTAAAGGTTATTATAATCTGAAAAAACCTAAACTGGTTCTTCCATACTACTTAAATATAATACTTACTTAGTAAAGTATTAAATAATTGCTATTAATTCCTTATTGTGAATTAGATATTATAAGGCTGGGCCGTGGATTCCTTTTAACAGGAAGGTAACTGGGTGGCGTTTCCTATTATCCTGGACTTAATTAAGTTCCCCACTAATTATAAATTCCAAGGAGTCTATTTCGACTTAGAAAAGCTTTAAGAAATTGGGGAGGGCTAGGATTAGCGTTGTGATAAAGGTGTATTTAAGGTTTTTAAACGCCTTTTATTATCTATTAGTCCACTTAAATGGCTTTCCCTCACTTATAAGTTTATAAAGTAATCTTATAATTTTCGTAAAGTACTTAATAAAGTAACGATAAAAGTTTGTAAAGCTAATAAAGGCTTATAATTCTTTCTAGTTCTTTAAAGTGGGTTAATCTTTAATTACCTTTATCTTCTCTAATTACATTTTAAGCTTTCCAGGGGTTACTTTAAACCCTAAATAGTTTAATTCCTAAACGTGGAAGTGGCTCTTCTTTAGGTTTATTATTAGCTTTACTTTTTTAAAAGCTGTTAAAACCTGTCATATGTGCTTTTAATATTCTTCTAAAGTTTCAGAATAAACTAAAACGTTATTTAAATACATAAAGATAAACTTATTAAGGAATGGGTAAAGAACACTGTTAATAAGGCCTTAAAAGGTCACAGGGGCGTTTATTAATCCTATTAGCATAATATAATACTGGTAATACCTGTTACGAGTTTAAAAAGCTGTTTTATACTCGTCCTTTTCCTTTACTCTAACGTGGTTAAATCCCATAGGGAAGTTAAGATTAGAGAACTAGTTCGCCTTAATAATCTATTCTCACATTTCTATAATAAGTAACAGTAGGTAACGATTCTTAATTATATCCTTATTTAACGTTTAGTAGTTAATAACTATACGTAACTTACCGTCTCCCTTTCTTAAGATAAACAGCACTAAGTACCTTATTAGGGATTAGGACTTTATAATAAACCCGTTCTTTAAGTTCTCTTTAACATACTCCCTTAAAGCCTCAGCTTATTAAGGGTTTAAATAATAAGGCTAAAAGTTACAGAGCTTCACTCCCGGTTTTAGCTTAATCTTATAATCTTATAATCTGTAATTTAGTAATTATAATATCTTTTTTTAAAACAGGGTAAACTTCTTATACTTTACAGGTACCTTAAATAAGTTAACTCCTTTACTTATCTGTAAATTAGCTTCTTACTTTTTTCCACCTTTTAAATTATTATTTAAGTAATATAGTAGACCTTCTAATCCTTTAACCGTCTTAATAAACCTAACCTAAACTATACTTAGTTTTAAGAGTTTAGCGTGCTTTTAAGTGCTTTACGTATCTCTAAAGCGGTTTAATACCTTTTTAGCTTTCTCTAAACAGTAATTACAGCTGGGGAACTCGTTAAAGGTAAAGTGGCCACTCCTTTAGTTAATTACAGGGTTATATTTTTCCAGTTAGGGTAAACTTAAGATCATATTATAACCTGTAACTAACGTAACATTAAAGTCCACTTATTATTTATCCCCGTCCACTTTAATTAGGAGTGGCAAGTAGTGGGTGACTTTATTATTATTATATTAATATAGGCCTCCTTCTTTATTTTAAATGGAAATAGCCTCTTTATACTTTTAGTTAAGGAGTTTCCTTTAATTAACTAATAACAGGTACACCAGGTTAAATACACTCCTGTTATTAACCATTACTCTTACCCTAAACGGCCTCCCTTTTCTATCTGTTAAATCGACACTAACGGAATAATACTTATACTCCTTTAATATTTAAGTTATAGTAATCACTTATCCTTAAGGTCTTATCCAGCCTAACCTTTAAGTGCCTCTCCTTCATCTTAGGGTTTTTACTAACTAGTAAACTACTAGTTTCTAGCCCTCTTAAAAGGCCTGTAATCTTTTTTTAATTCTTTCTGGAAAAACAGGTAACTTTAATAAACTTAGTAATTAACCTTTCTTAGGTTTTCACACCTTAACGTCTAGTTAACTTTAAACGGTATAATGTTCCTAAAGTCCTTAATAAGTTAATAATACACTTTACAGAACTAGATTATAATAACGTCTTTTTACTTTTAAATCCGTTCATAGTCCTTTCACTTCTACCACTCTCTGGCTTTTCCGTTAAAGTGTAGTAAACACGTTATAACAGGGCAGTTATTAAATACCCCCCCTTACTAATATATAGTAAGAGCTTAGTTAACTATAGTAACCTTCCACTTATTACCAGACTCTTTTATTAAGGAGTAAGTGACTTAATAATAAGTTAGTTCTAACTTTACCCTTATAACAGCGTAATCTTACTTTTATATACTAGGGAAATAGTTATAGAAGGCCTTAGGCCTATAGTGTTAGTTAAGAGTGTAGTTATTATACACGTAATTAATCTATAGTATGTCTTAGTGGTTAAGGTGGTTAATATTAACTATGGGTGTTACAGTTATAAAGTACAGAACGGGGGAAGTGGCGCCTTATTCTTTTTCTTCTTCCACTTACCTTTATATACGTTATTTCTCCTAAACCTTTTCCTAAAACTTAGGTAACAGTAACCTAGCTTATTCTTTTATAAAGTGTCCTTCTTTAATAAGTTAATATTTAAGTTAATTAGTAAAGTAAACTTTATTATAAAGTTATAACTTAATTTCCACTACTCTATCTTTAAACGTTATAATAAGACCCTTAACTTATAAGTCCTCCACTTTATTTACCAGCTTTTAATATTTCTCTTTCAGCTTTTAAACCCTCTGTTAATATACTTACTTTATACCTTTTTAAGGGACCTTTAAGGTACTAGTCTAAGGCATACCGGTTTTAATACAGGGTAGCCATTTAAGCTGTCCTTCCTCTAGGGAGGTAAGGGTGCTAATCCACTTAACGTGTTTAAAGTGTTTAAGAGTCTTAAGGGGTACTGTTAAGAAGAACTTCTATTTCTCCAGTTTAATTCTTTTAGCTTATTCTCTTTCTCCTTTTAAGGCTTACTTTACTATTTAAGTGGCCTAAAAAGCTAGTTTTTTAACTCCCTTTACCATTTTAGTGATTTTTAAATTGGGGTCCTTTTTAAACTTCCTTAATTCCTAGGCTTACAGGGTAAGGTTTTTAAAACCTGTAACCGCTAACTGGAATATCTCTTCCTAAAGTTAGTCTTTAATAACCTACACCTTTAGTGGTTCTAAGTTTCCACCTTAAAGTTGGTCTTTTATAACCTACACCTCTATGGCTAACTCTCCTAAAACACTCTTAAAGACTAGGTATATTACATCTTAAGGTTCTTCTTCTTCTTCTTTTTCATCTCCTAAGTTACATTTATCCATCTAAGTGCAGTCTTCTTTATTACCTGCCATCCTGATATAAACGTCTCCAGAGTTAAACTTAATATACTTTCCTCCTTTTAAAACCGGTTTCCAACCAACTTACTTTAATAACAGGTATTACTGTGCTATATAGCCTTTTTTATTATAATTAAAGCACTGGACTTGGGATAGGTCCTTAAGCTGCTTCTATTACTACTGTTATTAAGGCTTATCGCGGTTAAGTCGATTCTAACGGTTTACTATACTAATATCTATTAACCTAGGGTAGTAACCTGTTATAATTAACTGGTTTCCCTTCTTTAGTTTACTTAGTTAATAAGGGGTCTGATCCTTCTAGTAGTTTTTTTAATAATAGTAATTATAATACCGGTTATCGGCCTTAATAACCATCTTAACTAATTCCTAAAGGCGATCTGGGTGGTCTTCCTAATAAAGATCCCCAGTAACATATTCTTTCAGCCTACTTTAAAACAGCATTACCAGGGCCTTTTAGCTAAGCTTAGTCTTTACTGCTTCTAGTTTAAAGTGTGTGGAGAACTTAAGGACTAAGGACGTCTATTTTAAGGTTATAAGGCGTTACTTAGCCTACCTTAAGGCGTCCAGTTCTTTAAACTTAATCTGGAGTTAATTGATAAACACATTAAAGTCATTAAAAAGGGCCTAAGTCTCAGGGGCCTTTTTACACACTCTGTTTATAAAAAGGTCGTTAGCTGTCTTTATATAGGGTTTATATTAGTAAACAGCTACTTTATCTAATAATGCTTTAATAAACCTAACCTTTCCTTCTTCCTTAAAGAACTGTTTATCGTAATAAGTAATATAACTCTAAAGCTAGGTTATTTAAGACTTTAGTTATATAAAGTCTCCTTTAAAGCGTAACGGTAATGGGAGCTTTACTTATTTCTTTTATAAGCTTTTAAGGTTGTTATTTTCCAGCTTAACAGCGTTAAATTAGGCCTGTAGTTTTTTAATAAGACTAATATGGCTTTTAATATCTCCAGGGAAGGCTTTATTAAGTTTTTTAACCAGTCCCTGTTAATTAAGGTTTAAGTCTTTAAAATGTGTAGCTAATTCGTTAATAGTGGGGAGCTAAGGCTAAACTTACACCTCCTTAATTTCCTTACCTTTTCCAGAGGTTAACATATTAATGGGAGAGAGGTGGTGTCTAGGAATTTAATAAACAGCGTTTAAAACTGTGACGCTAATATCGTATTATAACCTACACCTAATATAGGCCTTAAAAGGACTGGTATAAGTTAAGACAGAATGTATAGCAGGACGTTAACAGGTAAGGGGCGTTCTGAAAACAGCTTATTAAGCTAGCACTTTTAAACAGGGGTTTAATATCACTATAAGTTACTGTTATTATAATACATAAAGGTGAGTTTAAATAGTAAGATATAAATAAATAATTAAATATTAGTGTGAGGAACTAAAGTCCCTCACAGTGGTTATAAGCATAACTATAGCTATCTATATTAACTAGCTAAGAGGTACTTTATACCTTAATCACTGTGCTCACTTAACATAAGGAGTGATTATAGTGATCAGAATGCCTCTAATCACTGTGATCACCGTGCTCTTAGCGAGATCAGAGTGATCACTCAACGACTGGTCGTAGGGGCTTCGGGTCTTTACACCCCTGGCCCAGTGCGCAGTACCGTGCGTACTGCCCTCCTGCACTGTTCCTTCTGCGGGGGATTCGTCGGGCCGCCCCGGCCCAAGTGACGGCCTGCAGGGTCGTCACAGTGGCCCCTTTTTAACGGTGGCACGCGCTAGAGAACGTATCGCTATGTATATAAACGGCTACAGTAATATTACACACAGAGTCTAAAAAGAACAACAGGGTCGGCTTAAACAAACGCCCCGAGTTAATAAGAGGTATAGGATATATTAGATTAAAAGGCTGTATGGGAGTAGTTAGTCTAGGAAACATAATAAATTAATGGTAGTGTAAGGGGGTCTTGTATAAAGGTTTAGTGCTGTGGTATATGTGGTAAGCCTGGCTATAATGCACGCACGTGTAAGGAGGCTGCAGAATCGTCTGATTCTTCTAATTCTGATTTAGTTATTGTTATTTCTTAGTGTTATAGTTGTGTAATTAAGGATAGTTATGGTGGGGTGGTAAAAAGTGTGTCACTTGCTTATCACGCATATTAATCTATTGATCTTACTATAGTTTAGTGATTCGCTTATTACAAAGAGTTCACTAAGCTAACCCCCTTTCCAGCAAGTTCCGTCCTCGGCCCCCAAAAGAGCTCCTCTAATATAGATTTTACTGTTCTTTTCTCAGCCTTCTAATAAAAAAGAAAAACATAACTGCTATTTAATATTCTTATTTATCTTACACCGTCAGAGCCGAAGGCTCTGCCCTGTACAGGGCACGCGGTCCCTCTACTGATTCTAGTACTATATGTTTACATGTTGTGCTGCATGCGCCTTCCCAGGCGTGTGCCACGTTGCAGTGAGAGGTACAGGCGTTGTGCTTACGCTGCTCCTGCACCCCTCGATGCCGTGTAGGCTAGATGGGTGCGATACTATCGTTTAGGGCTGCAGTTTCTGAAAATTGCTATTTAAAAACCTACTTACCTTTTAAAGAACTTTTTACCATAGTATTATGCACTTAGGATCTTACCGTTACTCTATCTTTCAATAATATAAATACTATTACGTCTATAATAAAGTACTATTCGAACCACCACTAAGGTGGATGGTTGTAACACTCGGCCAAATTCGAAAAACATATAGCCCAGAATTTAGAATAATAATTCATTTTCCCTCAAAAACATAGAATAGAAAAATGCATCATATCTCAGAGTTTATCCGAGGCCCCAAAACTCTAGTTTTTACACTATAGTGATAGCATCCGCCAAAGATGAGTGAAACCAAGCTTCAAGCTCCTCATGCCCGCTGCACGTAGCATAACCTAGCCTTTCGTACTTCCCATATTGACTAGGCGAATGCCCGAGAAGGAGAAAAACCTGTATTCGGTAGTTTTCGTTGTTTGCCCCGATGTCCAGCCGTCCGATCCACTGCCCTATGAAAAGAAAATGAACCGGTGATCCTGCTGAGACTGTCTTGGTAGCTTTTCCAGCCATCAGTTGTGAACGACGAATCGATGTCTCCGCTATCCCGTCCTTGTTGATACTGGAAAAATCTTCTAATACCGTATCTGGATCCACGTGTATCTTGACGTTCTCGTGCATTGCATGGTATCTCGAGGGACTTGAAACTTGAAGCGTTGTCTTGATGATATGCCCACGAAGTCTGATCCAGCCACTTTGCACCTGACCCAGTGGATTCCGCCCCGACGGGACGCATTCAAACCCCTCGATAGTGCTCCTAGAAACCCATCGTCCCCGCCCCAGATCGTATGTACGGTGAAGGCACACGCTTCCCGGTATAGACGCCCAGGAGAACGTCGGTGCGGCATACTCTGGCAGAGCATACTCCCCAGAGACAGCCGACCGCGCAAGGTCCCGGATCAGCGTTTTCGACCACAGGCCAGCTATGTACTCGGACCGAGAGATGTCTTGTACCACTTTTGCGATTCCGGAAAGGGCGGGGAGCCGGTCTTTGATATATGTGATATTCCGCTGCGTGTACCGCTCGAGTACATCATGCCAAAGCTTGTGCACCTCAGCCTCTTCTTCTACCGAGAAGACCGACCTAAAAGGGTCGGTGGCGAACTCGCCAAAGAGGCCGCACTCGCACGCAGTGCCAGACAAGCATGTCCAGCGAAGTTCGTGTTTGGTGTAGGTTAGAATGCGCGAGGCGAGCACCCTTTCCTGCAGCGTCCATGCTCTGGTATCCAACGGCATCGCGTCCTCGTCGTCTAGATCGTCTGTGTGCGTGTGAATTCCCGGTATAACGCGCGCCCCCAATACGGTCTGTCCTCCCTCCTCATCGTACCAGGGCTCGTAGTATGGCGCTTCATACTCGGCGCTATGATGATTGTGGGAAAGAAACCCTTCGTCCGACGCGGCAGCTGTGCCGGCTGCGAGTGTTAGATACGCGTCTCGGTACACGGCCGCCATCTTGGAAGATTCTACTTCCCAGTCGGCTGCCAAGTCTTGGATGATGCAGATCGCGTCGACCCAGAGATAGCGCTGCTCTAGTCCTCTGGTAACGGCGATGGCGTCTTGTATGGTTTGCGGTAGGGCGGGAAGCGGGATGCTTCTCCTCATGTCGTCGAGGTTGTTCGTTACCGTCGTTAGGGTGCGTCCTGTGCCCCAACAATAGCTTAGAGCTAGATATCTGACTGTGGTAGGCAACGTGGAGGTGTTAACAAGTCGCACATCCGTCATCCCCGGCAGGCCCACGTCGATGAGTCGCGTAGGATGCTCTAGGGATGGGAAACTACATCGCTCATGATTTGAGCTGCAGTCTCGAAGGCGAGATCGGATGAACTCAAATGCTTCCGGAGAGAATGGAGAGCAGCTGAGCTCGGCGCTGTGCACGATGCCTGACCAGGCAGGGAGTTGATCTAGGGTAATATTAGCAAACTTGGAGGAGCATGTACACTGTCAGCATATTATGCTGTCGAAAACCAACTAATTGGGCTGTAGATCTGTAGCGTCGCATCTGTTCCGGACTTTGACAGCACTTCCAGATCACAAGCTCCTGACTTGCGGGTCCAGAGAGAGATTCGAGAACCTTCGAGCGGCGTCAGGTTGTGGTGCAAAAATGCGTTAACGATGAATCCGCAGAAAAGACATCCCCGGGAGGCGGATTTTTGGAAGTCAGAGAAGTAATGGAGTGTGATTTCCTTGGAGCCGCTCCCGTTGTTTCCATCACCATCAGCGGAAACTCGGCCACCTTGATAATAGAGTTGTAGGTTCCGACATGTCATGCAAGCCATTTTCCGGCCCGGTGGGTTGAGGTTTGGTCTCTATGACTTTCGGTCAATGCGGGGTAAGACGCAAAGCTCAAAAATTGAGTCTGTGCTTGCAGAGATAACTCACCCCCACGTCAGCCACTGTTGCTGGTTCCCTTTCCAATTTGTCGCAGGGAGATCAGGTGACTTCTGGACGAGATGGATGCCTAGTTCTGACTTTAGGCCTGATGAATTCTGGAGCAAACGGAAACGCCACGACAAATAATTACCTCAACCTATCTATTGCTTTGCAGGACGCATACTTTTCGCAGGGCATGTACAAAGAAAACGAAATAAAGTCTTGCAATGCCAAAGAGACAGACCGAAGAGTGAGAAGCAGCAGTTTTCTCACTGATGGAGGATGGGGTGTGGTTATTGGACCGACGGATTGGATCTGCTGATGGGTCTGGAGCATTTACGCCAGCAAAACATGGACCTTGTCAAGGTAAATGGTAGAGAGGGCCACATTTACTGACCGCGACCCCCCTGAAACTTTGCACATAAAAAAAAACTAAAAAAAACAAAAAAAAACGATATACACTCGTTAGCAGATATAGTAGGCTGCGCCGCAGTCCAACGTTTAGACGCCCCGATCCTTCCCGATTTACCCCTCATGTTCTGTCGGCGAGACCCCCTCAATCTCCCAAAAGCAGCAACTTTGATGGCCCGCCAACACCAAGCAGATCGTCTTGGTTGATCACAGTCCCAACCAATAGCTCTTCGGATTGTACCAAGACAACCACAAACATACCATCTCGTACTCTAGCACCGCCAGCATGGTCCCTTACCATATGTACTCGTACGCACCACTAGGCGGCCGACCTAACCCTGGTGCGTACTCCGTTCGGCTGCTCCATCTCCTCCCCTCGTTCGATACCGCATCCCCTCTTCAGTGTCACCTCGTCGAAGCCGAAATCCCTGACTATCTCGCCGATCCAACTTCTCAGACTCACCAGCCACACCGACCTCGCCGGGAAGAATACCACGCCCTTTCCTACACCTGGGGCGATCCTGTCTTTCCAGAGACCCTCGAAGTCCTGAAGCGGGAGGAGACCCGCGGACATGAACAGGAGGCAAGCAGTGTGGCGGACTCACGGGGTATCATCAACATCACTCAGAGCCTCCACTCTGCCCTGCAGAACCTGCGAAGACGCGACGAGACGCTGGTCTTGTGGGCTGATGCAGTCTGCATCAACCAGGCTGACGTCCTGGAACGCAACAGCCAAGTACGCAACATGCCCCAGACATATACAGAGGCTTCATCAGTCATAGTCTGGCTCGGAAACGATTCGCCTGGGGAAGATGGGCGTCTGTGTTTCCGCTTCTTTCGCGAATTGGCCGACCTGGTTGCGGCTGTAAGAATCCAGCGTGACTCGGTATCCGAAAATGAATGTAATTCCGAGGACGACTCAGAGTACTGGGACAACTGGGATCACGCGTCGTGGCGTCGGAGGCTAGAGGTAAACCAGACGGTTTCGGGATTCCTCCATGGTACACATGCTATCCCTATTATTTCTTTTCTAGAGAGGCCTTGGTTTCGTCGTCGATGGATCGTCCAGGAGGTTGTCTTGGCAAAAGAGGTGATTCTCCACTGCGGCACATCGAGCATTCCGTGGAAGATGTTCGAGCTGGCCATCAATGAGCTCTTGGAGAATGACCCGGGCGTCTTCAAGGAAGAGCACCGCATCACCATGCGCACCATGATGCGCATGCGGCACGCAGATGCTGGAGCAAAACGTCAGTTGCCTCTGGACACTTTGACTGAGTTCTCGTCTTTTCTCTGCGCAAACCCGCGAGACCGGCTCTACGCCCTGTACGGCGTAATTCAGCACTGGTTCACTGGCGCCAAGGACCGAAAGCCCCACCCGATAGGGGAAGTTGACTACACCCTCTCCACCGAGGAAGTCTACACCAACTTCGCCATTCTCATGATACAGCAGGGAATGAACTTCAGGCTCCCCAACTTAAAGACCACCTATAGGCCCGTCACCCACGTGCTGCAGCTTGCTGCTGCCTTCCAGGACCACCCCCCGCTGTCGCAAGCCGGTTCGCTTGGCGCAAACTTGAGCATACCCTCGTGGGTCGTCGATTGGACTCGCACCCTGAGTTTCGAGCCCCTCAAGCACTCCCCTCCGCGTCGCAGCACTTCCTTCGGAATACCCGCCCGACCTGTTGAGATCATTCCGCTCAACGGCGGTAGCAACAAGCGTCTCCTCGTCACTATCGGTCTCGCCTTCGACCTCGTCACAGCCGCGATCCCCCTCGACACCGCCCCGCTCCTCCTCACTAGTGCAGTCCACCACGCCAAAAAGGCTCTCAACCGCTTCCTCTCTCTCGTCACGCAGTCCATCGCCGAAACAAACTTTCCCTGCGGCCGCAACAACAACAGGTACGAGCCAACGAACCAACACATCGTACACGCCATCGCCAAGACCCTCGTCGCCGACTGGGAACACGTCCCCGCCAACTCGTACTTTGCCCACCAAGAGTCGAGCCCAACCACTGAATTTCTGTGGGATCTTGAGTCGATGGGATATTTCCTTCCTGAGGCCCTGCAAAAGTATCCCGCCTACGTCGAGCTGGTTGCCATCACCATGCGCGGACGGGCGCTATTTCTCACAAAAAAGGGGTACATTGGCATCGCGGCGGCTGATGTGGGGGTCGGGGATGCGCTGTGTCTGCTGAGCGGCAGCCAGGTTCCCTTTATCCTAAGGCCGCAAAACGGGAAGGCGGTAATAGGAGAGACGGGACCCGTGGTGTCCATCCCAGGATGTTTCGACTATCACGACGGGGCGGCGGACTGCGATGAGAATTATCGCGCGGCAATCTCCCAGCTTCGGGACAGCTCTTTGTCCTACAACATGTTTCGTCTGATAGGAGACGCGTACGTGTGTGGTCTCATGAGAGGCGAGGGGGTGTCCAGGTGTAGGCCAGGACCACTAAAGCTTCTCCCCATTGCCTGATTCTATCCCCCCCCCCCCTAATTACAAATGAAAATTTCCGTCAATGCCTCAAGCAACACACCCCTGTACTGTGCAGTTAACATTCCTTCAGGGCCTTCAAAAGTCACCTGGAGGTCGAACGCGTGATAACAGACGCGTCGCATTATCACCTCCCACATCTCAGTCTATATGGTGAATCCGCTGAGGTCAAGGGTCTCCGAGGAGAGAGGGTAATGTGCATGTTAGTAGACGGCACTAGGTAAAAGGGGGGAACGACCAAAAAGGTAAATTACTACGTATTCTATAAGCCACCCTTCCGTGTTATCATCTCCTGCATTATTCCATGTTAATGGCACCCTCCACATATATTGACAGCTTCAGCAAAGAGAGGAGCCATAAGTAGTCTCCGCCCACAAATCAACATTATTAGAAGCAAAATAGAAGAGTTCATAGCAGTCGTCAGTCCTCTAATCCTCCTCCCCGCCGCGTTTCAAACTGATGAATGTTTCCTTTCGCCCTGGATTCAAACACTTCTATCCTCTTCTTTTCGTTGGCGTGGCCGGGAGGAATCTCCATGACGACGTTCCCTGGGCTGTATTGTGTCACATGTGCGGCTGACTCGTTTGAGGTCACGGAGGGAGACTGAAGTGCTGCATTCGGGGTGTGGATTGTTAGGACCGAGGAGTGTCTCTAGATGCCAGGAGTGAGATGGAAGCCTTCAATAAGGAATAAAAGCTGGTAGGCATATGAACGCACTTAGAGCCTCTTTTCTTCTGGGCCTCTTGGGTCTCCCCTTCGTTCATGACTCAGCGGGCGATGGGACAGCGACGGGCAACATGTATCTGGCGGGCCTATGGCGGGAGGATCTCCCCCGTGCATTACTATGGTCTGGCCAAGCTTCCATCTGAGCAGGAATCGCTTCAAGTTGTGTTTCCCCAAATACCCGGAGGGTTATCAGAAGTACAAGGACCGCCGGTTCAAGGTGTCAGGCCATGACTACCTCATCCTTCCAAATACCTGACCGAACTCTCCAGCATGCCCGCAGAGAGGCTCAGTCTGAATCTCGCCATTGCTGAACTCTTCCAACGTAATCCCTCCGTCGTTGGTGTCGTCAGCGACCATAGCCTACAGGCCCGAGCAATCACGGCAAAATTGACACCCAAGCTCGGACTGTTAGCATTGGCACCGATCCAGACCTCGTATCCGACTCGGAAGCGTTTGATGGGCTCCGCTATTACAAAAGCCGGCAGCGGCCTGGAGAAGAAAACCGTCATCGTAAGTGCCATGACAGGGACACACTGCGCGGGTATGAAACGCCGCTAGCATGCAAATGATGAGAGTACACCACACTAGCAGATACACACCTTCACATTGGTCACGACAAGGTGTCCTATCCGGGGTGTTTCTTCGGCGACGTCCTCTTCAAGATGACCAGCAACATCCTGTGGAGATATGACCTTCGGTTCCCGGACGGCTCAACGGAGAAGCCACGTCCACGATTCAGCTTGCACATGCCAACATCCCCGTTTTTGGAGCTCGGATCGAGTTCAACCTGCAGCAAAAAGCGCCTGGCGGCAATTAGGCCTCCCTCTTTCATCTCAGCCAATCCAATCAGCCTTGACCGTCACCAGAAAGCTTGGCTTCACGGTTTGGGACTGCTAGGGTAGTGAATTGGGGATCTTGGCGGCGCGGTCGAGGTCAGGGGCAGCTGAAAGCGCGGGAAGGATCCGCTCATTTCGCCTTGCACCAGCAGCTGGGCTAGCTAACTTGTTTGGGTGTTGATATTCACAAATAGCATTGAGCCAACCGCGTGTTAGTCGAGCGCAAGACACCAACTTGAAGCAAACTGTCAGGCAGGGATCAGGGCTCTTCATGACTTCAAAAACCAGACTTACTGTCGGGGTCGCATGATGACATGCCGCAACAAGCTGACGAGGGCGGGTGTAAGTTTTCGCCCTATCAAACAAGCGGATGTCTTCCAAGAGGAGCCCCAGCAGCCGGAACTGCGGCGAACACATCGGGTATGGAGGCTTGTCCTTGCCTCACTGACAACCCTGGGAATATTTGCTGCAACTGATCCTTGCTCTTCACTTATACCGCAGTGCTGTGCCTCACTCCAAAAAGTCCCATTCAACCGTTCTTCAGATTCAATCTCTCAGTGTTACGTCGAGCGGCAAGTCGCCGTCTCCCTCAGCAAACTTTGCCTACGCCCGCGTCGGCAAAATACACCGATAGGTCATTTTGCGGGGACGGCGATATACCCATCACTTTATTACGATGGCTAAAAAGCGCGATAACCATCCGGCACCTTGGAACCTGTCAAAGCCACTTTGCGGGGAAATATGCAAACAAAACACCCTCAACGCCCATGGCGTCCAGCTCGGCTCGTTCCGAACCACCAAGCCACTCCTCGATAACGGCTGAGGGTGTTGAAACATGCGGTTCACAACAATCTCTCTGGCCTGGTTGGGCGTTTCCAGCTTTGTCGACGGCCAAAACTCGCCGACGCTTGCCTGGCTTGCCCGTGATGTCCAGCGCGTCGAATCGGTCCGCGAAGTCAAAGATGTCACTCGCACGTTTTGTCATCTCGCCCAGTTTGGTCGCTGGAGTGACATGGCAGCGCTGTTCACCGACAATGGTGTTGTTCGTGTCGGCAACATCACCGGCGATAGCTTTGTGACCAGCGGACATGCAACGATCGAGTCTTGGCTTCGCGAGGACCACGGCGAGATGAACGGTCTTCGGGCTGGGTCCCTGAGCACCTGGCTTGCAGACCAACCCGTCACCACTCTTTCCTCGGACGGTCTTACTACCAAAGCGCGGTGGTTGGTGCTGCGGCTGCAGGGGGACGGCTCCGGCAGCACGCGCATTTCGGGGGGTGTCTTTGAGAACGAGTACGCCAATGTCGGAGGGCGGTGGAAGATCTCCCTGCTGCATTACTACCCACAGTTCGATGGCAATTACGCCGAGGGCTGGGGAAATACCGGAACGGGGCGGCGCTCGCTGCCGATCATCCCGTATCATTACACACCCAACTCGGTAGGCATCCCGATCGTCTTGCCGGCGACGGCCGGGGGGCCACCAGCAACAAAATCGACGGCAGAGGAAGTCGCTACTCGTATTTCCCGACTCAACGACGAGGATGAGGTGCGGAACCTGCAGCACACATACGGCTTTTACGTCGACCGCAGACTGTGGAGCGATGCTGCCGACCTCTTTGCCCCTGACGCAGCCATCACCACCGACGGAGCCCGCTTCAACGGAACCGTCCGCCAGGCTCTCGAGAGAATGGGCCCCGAAAACCTCTCCCAAGGCATCCTCAACGACCACAACCTATTCGACACCATCGTCTACATCGACCCGTCCGGCCGCGAGGCCACGACCCGCGGCATCGAACTCGCCATGATTGGGAGCACCAAGACCCGCGCCGCTAACTGGGAGTTCAACGTCTTCCGGAACCGCTTCGTCAAAGACCCGGACACAAATCTCTGGAAGATCGCCGTCCTCGACACAACCCAGCTCATGGTAGCGAACTACACTTCCGGCTGGGGTAACGGCGGCATCCACCCCCTCTCCGCCGCCCCTTCACCGCCCCCTTTCCTGCCCATAACCACCCGCTCCTCCCCCTCGAACGCCACCTCCACCTCCCAAAGCACCACTCTCCCCGAACTCACCCGCCGTCTCTCCCGCTCTGCGGCCTTCGACTCGGCCGAGTCCATCTCGGGCGCCTACGGCTACTTCGCCGACGACATCCGCTGCCAATTCTTCGCCGACCTGCACCACTCCCTCGGCCACAAAGAGTCCCCCGGCGTCGGGTACTACTCCACGCCCACCCGCATCGCCCAAGCCTGTCTCTCGCGCTACGCAACGTTTGATCCCGCTCCGCAGCGCCCAAGAGTTCCGTACCATTGGCGACCGCAGCCTGTGGCACTCGTCTCCCACGACGGCCGATCAGTCACCTACCGAGCGAGGCTGCTCCAGTGGGGGACATCCAACGAGACGCGCGGCGGATTCAACGGTGTAAGCGGCTTCAACGGCGCAGTCTACCATGACCAGATGGTCATCGAGCCCAAGAACGTCAACGGGACAATCACCCCCCTCTGGAAGCTGTGGTCGCTCACCATCGACGAGTTCTATTGGACTTCTGTCTCTTGGAAGGACGGCTGGGCCGCTTCCAACCCCCGCCCCCCTCCCGTCCCCTCCCCTTCTTCCTCCTCTCCCACATCCCCTCCCACGTCAACCCCCGCCCCCGGCCT
>Ga0247760_1000107_pt1 | contig 82640 bp, 69 predicted proteins | sample UWRJL171409R4_FD_179936 | JGI IMG/M metagenome (GOLD analysis project Ga0247760, IMG submission 179936) | Plant litter microbial communities from Arlington Agricultural Research Station in Wisconsin, United States - UWRJ-L171-409R-4 | ecosystem: Environmental > Terrestrial > Plant litter >... | reverse complement strand
CGGCAGCGATGAAGGCGACGGCAGCGATGAAGGCGACGGCAGCGATGAAGGCGACGCTCCGGGGCGCGGGCCACGTGGAGCCGTCTTCGCTCGAGGGCGTGCTTACCGACTGCTGGGTTATCCCAGCCGGTGACTGCCTACTCCGACCTTCGGCTGCGCTAGTCCGATCCTAGGCGCCAGTACGCCGCGGCAACGCTCCCACTTTTGCCCCGGCGCTTCGCGGCTCGTCCTTCGAACTTCGGCGCGCGAGTCCGATGCTTGCTGGTCGAACTTTGAGCTTCCTAATCCGGCGAAACGACTTTGGTTTTGGGTTCCGCTGCGATTGGACTGAATGATTGAACTCTCTGGCTGCGCCAGCGGAATCCAATGTCACTGATTGTAAGAGTTCTGCCAATTATTCTGGCATCTTGGCGCTGCAGTTCGCTCCGCTGTTGCGGTAAGAAGGGGCCAGTTGGTCTCGAATGCACTCGGGGTGGCTTACCGAAGTTCAGGAGCCGACTGTGAAGGATCGGCGCGGACTAGGAAGCAATTTTTCGAGCAGCGGGGCTTCAAATGAGGAGAATTGGCCTGAATTTCATGCGGTCGGACTGGAACGGCGGGTGTTGGCTGCTCGCCGTTCCAGTCACGCTAGAGATACTCAATTAGCGCTGGCGCCAGGTTCGGAGTCCTCCGGTTTTGCGTCTGCTTTTTTGCGCCGCTGGGCCAGGCCCAGCCCGATCAGCGCGGCCCTCCCGAGTTCGCCGTTTCGCGCATGAGCGCTCCATTCTGAAAACCAGCGGTAGAGCTCGAGTTGTGTCTTGTCGCGCGTTGCTTGATCGAGAGCGGGCACGGGGGACAGGCTCTTCGCGACGCGGACGAGCGCTCGCAGGCGCTCACGCTCGGCCTTCGGATAGCCACGTGCTGCGAGCACGTCGATCGCCGCGCGATCGGCGTCGCGCACGGCGGCGTCGCGGCCCGTACCGCTCTCGAGCGCGTCCAAACGTGTCAGCAGGGTCTCGACGCCGAGCACGGCTTCGGCTCCCTCCGCCGCAGTCAAGCCCTCGAACACGAACTGTGCTTGCTGGGGAAAGCGCCGAAGCAAGGTGTTCTCGATGGCGTTGAAGTGCGGACCGTCCCAACCATCGAGCTCTACGATCGCGCGACGCACCGGTTCGTCGAGCGCGGCGGGCGCGCCTGGTAGCGTGCCGAGCAACTGCAGCCGAGACCAGGCGTAGTCGTGCTCGTCTTGAGTGAACCCCTTGGCTTGAAGCGCAGCGCGAGCGGGCAAAGACTTGGCTAGGCCAATCAAGAGACGAAACACGCGAGCCGGCGTTTCATCCAACGTTTGCGGCCCCGGAATATCGCTTTTTGCCACCTGAAACCTCCCTACTTTCGGTTGCCACCTGCACCAGGACCCCACGTCCTTTCAACGAGCAGCAAGTTGCTAATAGCAGTAGCGATAACAGCCACTCTTTGCCAAGCGGAAAGTGCGACGATGACGACGGACTCGCTACTGACGATTTCCGTCTGCCTGGCGGCGTTCGACGGGGTCTGTGTGCTCGTTGCTGAATGAGCCTCGCAGACAGCCCTCGCCGTCCGAGCTCCTCCGACGTTGCGGCCGTGACGCGCGCGCTTGCCGCTTTGGGCAGAGGTCCAAAGCGAAGAGTCAGTAGCCGAAGCACGAGCTCCGCTTTTCCTTCCGGCGGCGCCGTCGAGTCATGACGGCGCCGCCCGGGGCAGGTTGGATGTGTCGCGCTGCTAGCGTTGGGCAGTCAGTTCGTGGACAGGCCGACTTGTACGTCGAGGCCGGAGCGGCCGCAGATGTCGGCGGCGCCGTCGCCGGTCGTGTCGGCAAGGTTCAGGTCGTAGGAGCTACTCCAAGTCGTCCATTGGGTTGAGGCCGCAAACTGATTGCCGGAGACCGCGGTGGAGAGACCGACTTGGACGTTGTTGCCGGCGCGGCCGATGAGATCGGCGCGACCGTCGCCGTTCACGTCCGCGAAGCGATGGTCGTAGCTGGTCCCCCACGTCGTCCATTGCGTCGGTGCACTGAAGCCGGCGCCCGTCGACAGGCCGACGCGCACGCTCGTCCCCGAGCGGCCGATGATATCGGCCCGGCCATCGCCATCTACGTCCGCGAACTTCGCGTCGAAGCCGGCGAGCCAAGTGATCCAGCCGGTCGAGCCGGAGAAGCTCGTGCCCGTGGAGAGCGCGACCTGCACGTCAGTTCCAGAGCGACCGATGATGTCGCCTCGGCCGTCGCCGTTCACGTCCGCAACCTGGAGGTCGTACGCGGCTGCCCAGGTTGTCCACTGCGTGGAGCTCGTGAATCCGGTCCCCGTCGAGAGCGCGACCTGCACGTCCGTGCCCTTGCGACCGACGATGTCCGCGCGGCCGTCGCGATTCACGTCCACTAGTTGAAACGAGTAGGTTGGGTCCCAGGTCGTTACCGTCGTGCGCGCGCCGAAGGTCGCGCCGTTCGAAAGTCCGAGTTGAACCGTGCCGCCGCTCGAGCGTGCAATCAGGTCGGCGCGCCCATCGCCGTTCACGTCTGCAAACTCGGCCCCTTGCGAAGCCACTAGCGTTGCCCAAGTGCTCGAGGTGGCAAAATCGTCTTGGCGTGCGCCGTACGCCACGAGCACGCCTTGGCGGTCGATCGCGCTCAAGCCAGGATTCGTTTGGCAATAGCCGGTCGAGGCCATGATGGAGTCGAAGTCGGGAGCCGTGCCCAAGGTGTTGCCGCCGGTGACATCGGTGCCATCGCATTCGGGGTGATCGAAGTCGGGACGCTGATGTTCATGATGGAAGCCGAGGAGGTGGCCGAACTCGTGCGGGATCAGACCCGTTGCAAAGTCCGAGCGCGCCGTGCCGAGGTTCGCGGTATCGGTACCGGTGCTGCCAGGATATCCGACGTTGGCATTCGCGGCGGTGCTGTTGTCGAGATTGATCACCGTCATACCGCCCGTATTCGTGGGGCAAGGCAGCCAGCCGACAAAGGTGACGCGCGCAGCGCTCGGCCACTCACCGTTCGCTCTTCTTCTCACGGTCGCCGCTTCGGCGAGGAACGTCCCGCGAGCCAACGAAGTCGCCGACCAGCACACCCGCACGACGCCGTTCGGCCAAGCAGCTCCCGTCATGTACAGGGCTTCGTCCGCGCGCGCCACCGTCTCTGCTGAGTCGGTTGACTCGACGGCGCAGCCTGCGGTGACGCCGAGTGCCAAGAAGATGCCGGCGCAACGCGCGCTCCGCCCAACACGCTTGATTCCACTCGATTGCTTGTGCTCTTTCATGTCGCTTCTCCCTAAATTGCGGCCGTTGTTTGGTTTTTGCGGGATGCCCGCAGAGCGCCAAGGGAATAAGAGAACTAAACACCACTCGCTCGGGTTGCGACGATCTGGTTGCTTGATCGAAGCGCTCCAGCCGCGGCGCGTGCATGAGTGCGGTTTAGGTCGTAACTGGTTGGTTTTTTAAGCGCAGAAATGCGTCGCGGGTTCCGCGGTGACGATCGCGACAAAGTGTGGAGCGCTTACGGAATGCGGAGCGCGTACGGGAGGAAACGCGAGTCGACTCGTTTGGTCAATTGGTGATATCGCGCACCGAAATGGTAACTAGATATTTGTGGTGGCTCTGCGTCGTCGTCGCGGCTTGTCGTCGGCACGCGCGATCAACGTCGCCGACTCGCGCTGCAACAACCGCGCACGAACGTACCAGTCGCCGGTGCGAGAAGGTGTGTTCGTTGCAGCGGCTCGCGAATCTGCGATCAAACGTTGTGTGGATTGCTCACCGCGGTCAGGTTCGCTGGTGTTCATCGCGGTCCTCGTTGCCTTCGCCGAGTAGTAACTATTCGACCCAGCGGATGCCGACCGCGGGCGGCGGGGGGAAAACAGTGTGGGGCAGTGTAGGAAGTGTCTGCTCTTTCCGCCTCAGCGCGCGACTGCGCTTTGCAAGATCGGGTACAACGGGAAGATGCAGCAAACCCGCCTTCGCCTTTGCGCACTCGTTGGCTTCGCTTGTTCGCTGGCCTGCTCCGGCAATGACGGCGGGCCTGCGCTCGAGAGTGGCGGCAACGGTTCCACCGGCGCGGGCGGACCGAGTGCAAACGGCGGCGATTCTTCGGCGAACGGTAATAATCCGAGCGGCGGCAGTAACCTCGGCAACGCTGGAGGCGCGTCGAGCGCCGGTAGCAGCTCCGCCGGAGGCAGCCCGAACGGAGGCCTCAGCAACGGAGGAGGCGCGAGCGGCGGGGCAATTGGCGGCGCTGCGACGAGCGGCACCGGCAGCGGCGGCACCAGCGCGGGCGGGCCAGGTGGGGCGAGCAGCGGTGGCAAAGCGAGTGGGGCAGGCGATGCGGGCACCCAGGGCGGCGCGTCCAGCAGCGGGGGCAAGGGCTCGGGCGGGGCGGGCGCTGGCGGTGCGGGCAGCGGCGGCAAGGGTTCGGGCGGGGCGGGCGCTGGCGGTGCGGGCAGTGGCGGCAAGGGTTCGGGCGGCGTCGGCGGGAGCGGCGGGAGCAGCGCTTGTCCGGAAGTGACCGCCCAACTTTGCGGCATGACCGCGCAGCACAATCAAGCTCGCGCGAACGTGAATCCGGTTCCGTCCACGCCGCTTCCCACCATGAGCTGGGATACGACCGTAGCGGCGGCCGCACAAGCCTGGGCAGATCAATGCAACTTCTCGCACTATACCGCCGGCTATGGGCAGAACCTCTACGCCAGCGCGGGCGGTGCTGCGCCCTCGCCGACGGCCGTGGTGTCGAGTTGGGTCTCCGAGGTCGCGGCGTACGACTATTCGAACAACGCCTGCAGCGGCACCTGCGGTCACTACACGCAAGTGGTGTGGCGAAGCTCGATCCGATTGGGCTGCGGCTTCAAGTCGTGCTCGACGAACACGCCATTCGGAGCACAATTTCCCAATTGGTACATCGTCGTGTGCAACTACTCGCCCCCCGGCAACAATGGTTCACGCCCGTATTGAATGAATCGGTGCACGCTTCGGGCCTACTCGACAAAGTGACTATATCGCGAGGATCTCGCAGTTCGGTATAGCGGGAAGTAAGCGCGGAATTTTGCGGAGGCAGCGTGCAGGGTCGCTCGAGCACGAAACCAGAGGCGGTGTTCGCCGCGACACGTTCGCGCTGCTTCACCGTGCTCGGTCAGGACCCCACGCTGGAAGATGCGCGTGGCGTCGTCACCGTGCCCGTGTCGGTGCCGCTCGAGGATCTCGCGCCCGGCCCGCGGGGCGCGCGACTGCACGTCATCGACTGCGATGCTTCCACGCAAACGCTCTACAAGCCGGTGGCTCTCGCGGTTCAGGATCCCTTCGCCCAGGTGACCGATGTCGAGCAGTTGCTGAGCTCGCGCGCGTTTCATGTGCAGCACGTGTACGGCACGGCGATGTCGACCCTGTGTCGCTTCGAGCGTGCGTTGGGGCGCAGGGTTCCGTGGTCGATCCCGGGCGGCTCGAGCGACCGGGCTGCCAACGGTCGAGGGCACGTGTTGAAGGTGGCGCCGCATGCGTTTTCGCAGGCCAACGCGTACTACTCGCGGCGCGACGAGGCGCTGCTGTTTGGCTATTTCCCGAGCCGTGAGCCCAGGCCGAAGCCGGGTCGAAAGCTGATTTTTACCTGCCTCTCGCAGGACGTCGTGACGCACGAGACGACGCACGCGCTCTTGGATGGGCTGCGGCCGCGTTACACGAGCCCCTCATCCGCTGACCAAGCCGCTTTTCACGAGGGCTTTGCGGATATCGTCGCGCTGCTCTCCGGGTTTCGACACGTGCGGGTGATGCAAGCGGCGTTTCACAGCGACGCCTTGTGGATCGACTGGCGGGCGCTGACTCCCGAGGCGCTGCGCGGTTCGGTGCTGGCGGGGCTCGGGGAGCAACTGGGGCCGGAGCTGCTGCAGGTGCGCGGCGCGCCGCTGCGCGCTTCGGCCAAGATCGCCCCGTCGCGTGAGCTGTACAGCGCCCCGGAGTACCTCGAACCGCACAAGCGCGGCGAGCTCTTGGTGGCCGCAACCATGAATGCCTTCCTCGCGGTCTGGGCGCAGCGCTTGAAGCCGCTGCAGGGCGAAAGCGGCAAGCGAAGCGTAGCGCGCGAGCGCGTGATCGAAGAGGGCGCGGCTGCGGCGGATCACCTGCTCAGCATGGCCATCCGCGCGCTCGACTACGCGCCGCCGGTGGACTTGGATTTTCCGGACTACTTGACCGCGCTGCTCACCGCAGATCGCGAGCTATTTCCCGATGATTCACGTTATCAGTATCGGAAGACGCTGATCGAGTGGTTCGGAAAGTACGGCATCGATCCGGTCAAGTCGCGCTACAGTCCCGAGCCGGGCACCTGGGCGCCGCCGGAACGACCGGTCTCCTATCGACGCAATCATTTCGAGTCGCTGACTCAAGACCCCGACGAAGCCTTTCACTTCATCTGGGAGAATCGCCGAGCGCTCGAGCTCCATCCGGAGGCGTTCACTTACGTGCCCGCGGTCAACCGCTGCGTCAGGCCGGATGTCGACGGCTTCCTGATCCGCGAGACCATCATTCAATACGTGCAGGTGTTGGCGCTCACGGCGCGCGAGCTGCGTGCTCATCGGCTGCGCGCTCCCGATGGCATGCCGAGCGACCAGCCACTCACGCTCTATGGCGGCGGCATCCTGGTCTTGGATGAGTTCGGTCGCCTCAAATTCCACATCGGTAGCGGCGTGCAGAGCCCCATGCAAAGCAGCCGATTGGAGAGTTTGTGGCAGCAGGGCTTCTTCAACTCCGAGAAGCGCTCACAGCGTCGCTTCGCCGAAATCCATCGCGCCCGCGCCATGTCGAGCACGCGCTTTCTCGAGGAGGGCTGGTAGCCATGGCGGCGAAAGGGCCCTCAGCGCTCACCATCCGTACCTATGCGGTGGGCTTCGGCGACTGCTTCTTGTTGTCGTTCGCCTACGCACGCGCCGAAAAACACGTGCTGATCGACTTTGGCAGTACGGCCGCGCCCAAAGGCGCTCCTGCGAATCAGCTGCAACTCGTGGCGCGTGACATCGCGCGGGTGACCGCTGGCAAGCTGCATGCAGTGGTCGCCACCCACCGACATGCCGATCACATCAGTGGCTTTGCAACGAACGCGAAGGGTAGTGGTCCCGGAGACATCATTCGTGCGCTCGAGCCGGATGTGGTCGTGCAGCCTTGGACCGAGGATCCCAAAGCCCGGCAGAAGGCCAAGAGGGCCACTCGCAGCAGACAGATCGGCGCGGCCAGCTTGCGCGCGCTCGAGGCGCTCGAGGGCATGCACGAGGTCGCTGCTGCAGCCGAGATCGCCGCGAAGCGGCTGGGCAATGCGCTGAGCCCACAGGTGGCGGGCCAGCTGGCCTTCATCGGTGAAGACAACGTGAAGAACCTGTCGGCGGTCGCGAATTTGATGACCATGCCGGGCGCCGAGCGGCATTATGTGAATGCTGGCTCCAAGTCTGGGCTGGAGCGCGTGCTGCCCGGTGTAAAGATCCACGTGCTCGGCCCGCCGAATCTCGAGCAGAGCAGCAGCATCCGCAATCAGGTGGCCACCGACCAGGACGACTTCTGGCAATTCTGGAGCCGTCAGGGCTTGGCCAGCGCCTCAGCGCTGGGCCGCGGCGCAAAGCTGTTTCCGCGCGAGGTGGCAACCGAGACCCCGCCCTCCCTGCGTTGGTTCCGACAGCGGCTGGCAGCGGTGTACGGGGACGAGCTTTTGCAGCTGGTGACCGTGCTCGACAAGCAGATGAACAACACCAGCGTGATTCTGCTGTTCGAGATCGGCAACAAGCGCCTGCTCTTCCCGGGCGACGCACAGCTCGAGAACTGGGAATACGCGCTCAGTCAGCCCGCCGTCAGAAAGCTGCTCGGAGGCACCACGCTGTACAAGGTCGGTCATCACGGCAGCCTCAACGCCACACCCAAGAAGCAGCTTTGGCCCTTGTTTCGCAAGCGCTCCAAGAAGCACAGCCCGGGACGGCTACTAACACTGCTTTCTACGCGCGAAGACAAACACGGTCATCTCGAAAGCGACACCGAGGTGCCGCGTTCGACGCTGCTCAAAGAGCTGACCAGCGAAAGCACGCTACTGAGCACGCTGGACTACGCGCCCGGCGAGTTGTGTAGAACCACTGTCATCAAGTTCGGTCGGACCGCAGCGCGTTGAGCTTGCAAGCGAGGTCGGCGAGTGGCTACTTGGTCCGCCAGCCGCCGTCGCTCAGTTCGAGGATGTAGCGGCCGCCGGCACCGAGACGGAGGCCGGTGATGTGCTGGTAACGCCTATCGCGATCGAGCGCGCGTACGTCCCAAGTGCCCGGCGGGACGTCGATCTGGATGCTATTTCCTACGCCGATCCCCGAGCGCGTGAGCAGATCGGGTCCCCAGAGCGCCATGCCTTGCGCAGAATCGTAGTCCAGGTTCTGGCCAGCGGCGTTGATCCGTTCGGTTTTGGCCAGGTAGATCGCGTTGATCGGAGCGTCACTGGCGTTCCTCACGGTGAAGTCGACCGCGCCTGAGCCGCTGCTCGTGCGCACCGTGACCAAGCGAGAGTTTGGACCGCCGCAGGCAGGGAGCAGGGCGAAGAGCAGCGAAAGCACAGCGCGGCGTCGGCCAACCATGGCGGCGATGCTACTCCCGAAGCGCGCGGCACTGTCAATTATCGAAGTGGGGTGCACGCGCGGGTTGCACCGCGAAATGCCCGCGGATCTGGACCCTGTTGAGTGTACAACTGCGACGCCTATGGCGGAAATGCTTCCCGGTTTGCTGATCTGGTACCTCGTGTTTCTGTTCAGCACGACCTTTCACGAATTTTGGCATGCGTTCCTGGCCTACAAGGGCGGCGATCTGACGGCGTACGAGACCGGACACGTCACGCTCGATCCCACGCCGCACATCCGTCGTTCGCCGATCGGCATGGTGCTGGTCCCGCTCATTTCGTACGTGCAGCTCGGTTGGATGGTCGGCTTCGCGTCGGTGCCCTTCAACGCCGAGTGGGGCAGGTTGCATCCGCGGCGCCAAGCGCTGATGTCGCTGGCTGGTCCGCTCGCCAATTTGTTCCTGGCGCTGCTCGCGCTCGGCGCGATGCGCGCGCTGCTCGCCGGGCACGTCTTTCAGTACGCCGATTCTGGGACGAGCGCGCAATACGTCACGGCGGTCCGCGGGGGCGCGCACTCGCCGCTCAATGCGCTGGCCATGGCGCTCGGTGTGATGCTCAAGCTCAACGTGGTGCTCTTTCTGTTCAACCTGATCCCCGTGCCGCCGCTGGACGGTGCCGGGGTGCTGTCCGGCTTCTTCCCCAATTCTTTTGGCTCGCTCTACGAGCGCATGAGGCAGATCCCCGCCTTCGAATTTCTCGGACTGCTCATGGCTTGGCAGGTATTCCCTTACGTGGCTCGCCCCGCCTTCCGACTCGTGCTCAATCTGCTCTATCGCTGAAGCCGGGCCCGCGAGGGGAAGGCCCGCGAGGGGAAGGCCCGCGAGGGAGACGAGCATCGTTCCGGATGCTTGCTGGGCGCAAACTGTGCGAGCGCGCGCCGCATTTGCGCCTCGCTTTCGACAAAGCTCGCTGATTCTCGCTGCTGCTGGTCTCGGCATACGTGATGCATGGCAGTCGTTCTGAGTCTTGTCGTTCTGAGAGTCCTAAGGAGGCACCGTGAACAAGCCATCACACGCGAACGAGCTGGGTTATGCTGAGTTGGCGCGAGCCCTCGACCAGCTCGCGGAACGCGCGCCAACGATGGACGCGGCGGAGCTCGTCGCGCTGTGGCCGGGCATCGAACGCCGAGTGGTGGTTCGCGTCTGTGCTGATAAGCGCGACGACGGAAATGCGGCGGATGGTGGCGAGAGTCCGCTGCCGCCGTCGGAAGAGCAACGCGTTCGAAACCTGGCGTGGGAGGTTGGCGTCTCCGTGGATCTTCATGCCGTGCATGTGGGCGCGATCCGCGCGCTGGCCAAGCTGATGCGCGAGCGAGGCCAACGGCTCGCAAGGCGTGGCGCCACCCGCGACTCGAGCGCCCAAGCCATGCGCTGAGTGCTACGCCTCAATCGGGGCGGTCATTCTCGCGCTTGGCATCGCCGACGCCTCAGGCCCCACGACGCCTCAGGCCCCACGACGCTCAGGCCCCACGACAGGCCAAACGACGTCAGCCCAACGGAACGGTGACACGGGCATCGGTCGTTTGGCCGGTGCAAAACTTGCTGATCCGACTCGAACCGCGGAGTCGCCGATCTTTTTTGCGGAGTCGTGTCGATCTGGGTGTGCGACGTTCGTCGTGAGTCAGAAGGAGATACTGTCCATGCGATTCATCAGCATTTTTACGCACCCTGGTCCGAGCGCGCCGCCCAGCCCCGAGTTGATAGCCAGCATGGGGGCGCTGATCGAAGAAGGCATGAAGGCCGGTTGGCTAATTGCAACCGAGGGCGTCCATGGCGACGGCGTCGGCCTGCGGGTGAGCTCGAAGCGGGGAGAGATTTCCGTGACCGACGGCCCCTTCGCTGAAGCCAAGGAAGTGCTCGGCGGCTACGCCCTGATGGAAGCGCGTGACCGTGCTCACGTGCTCGAGCTGACCCGCAAATTCCTCGCGGTCGCCGGCGACGGCACCTGCGAAATCCACGAATTGTACACGCCGCCCGCGTAAATCGCGCGCGGGGCGGCGCCACTAGGGGCGTGCGGTTCGCGCTTGAATGTAGGTCAAATGACCGTTGATCTGCATGCGCTCGTCGGGCAATAGCTTGGTGTTATCTAGCGCAAACCGAAATAGCCGCTCGATTGTCTCGAGATCGCTTTCGGTGACGTCGCCCCCAGCGAGGTTCCATCGGGTCCAGGCCACGGTATCAAGGACGTTTGGCGGCCAGCAGCGGAGCTCACCGCTGATTTTCCGCTGAACGCCTTCCAGGCGAGCGAGGTGATCGCTCGCTAGAGATCGCGCCTGCGGAGTTTGCTTGCTGCCAAAGTAGTAGCAAAGATTGTTGTGCACCTGGGCTTGAAGCAGCTGCGCGCTGGGGTCCGCAGAGGTTTGAACTTGTTGTAGGACCTGAGTAGACCATGCCACCGCGTCGCGCTCGGTCGGCATGGTGAAGGCGCTGTTGGCAGTCTCAGGGGTTCGACGGACCATCTCGTGCCAAAGAAAGGCGACCGCGGCTTTCTCCTTCAGGTAGCGAGGGTCGCCGGGCTTCGCCGCCTCAGCGAGCTGAAGCAGCTGGAGCGCTTCACTCAGGCGCTCGGGATTTCTTGCCTGTTCTTTGATGCATACGGCCTTGAAGTAGTGGCCCTCGTGCATCTCGGAAGGCAGCGGATCTTCGTCCCCTGAAAAGCGCGCTGCAAAGTCCCGTTCCTGAAGGGCGAGCCCACAGTACCGCTCGGCCATGGCCCACTCCGCCCAGGAGCCAAAGAAATAGGCCATGGCAAGCAAGCGCTCGTAGTCCAGCCCTCCTCGTAAATCGACGACCCCACTCCACGAAGTGTGTGGCTGCCTCAGCGCCGCCTGTACGTCCGGAGATCGAAACTCGAGCACGTAGGGCATGTAGTGGAGCGACGAGCCGAGCATGGCGTTGTCATCACGCTCCCAGCTCGTGGTGTGCGCTTCGACCAGCGCTCGGCGATCCGGCTTCGCCTCTGCGCTCACCAGCAGCCCCAGCGCCTGATAATCTCGCTGCATCTCGTCCGCTAGCTCCACGACGCGACGCTCGAGCTTGCGTCGTATGCCGCCGTCTCCGTGAACCAGCTCCGCCAAGTGTTGGAGATTTCTGTTCGGCACGACGCTCACGTGACTCAGCAATGCCGAAGACAACCCCAGGCTCGTTCGCCATAGCTGCTTCAGGTCGGCGATTCGTCCTTGCATGGACGAAAACGCTTCCAACGAAGCGCCATTTTCGAGTGAAGAGTACGACGTCAGGAAGACTTCGAGCGATCGTCTCATGACGTCCAACTGATCCAGGGCGTCGTCTCCACGATTGCCGACGGTCGCGTGGAACGCGCTGAAAAAACGAGGATGGCGCAGCGGGTTGCCACCGAGCCCTTCCCACTCGCTGTCGAGCTCTTCGCAGGTTCGACGCATGTGCACGCTGCGAGTGACGAGTCTCAAGCGAACCGACTGCGACTTCAGCTGGCGGTTTGCGTCTCGGACGAGCGCAATCGCGAACGCATCCAGGTGGTTCGACGACTTGTCAGGTTGGGCCTCTGACGGCGGGCGAGGCCTTGCCTGGTCGAGTTCGCGCTGCACCCGCTCGGCGAAGCCCAAATCCGGTTCGAAATCCGCCCCCACCAGGTCTTCCAGATCTTGGAAGGAATCCTCTGACAGCAGGGCTCGCAGCCGAGTTCTGGGCGCCTCGGCGGTGTTTCCTAGAATGCCAACTAGCGCGACGGCGTTTTGTTCCCAAAATCGCTGAGCCCTCGCGGCATCCTCCTCGGACACTTCAGCTCCGCTGTGAACACGCTCTGCGAGGCTCTCCACCCACTGCAGATCGCCTGTTTGACGAAGCTGGTTGTATTCAGCGATGGCATTGGCAAAAGCGTGCCCGAACTCGAGCATGTCGCGTTTTGCTTGGCTCCTGACGAAGGCCTCGAGCTCGATCACGTAGGGGCTGAGCAGGATGGGCTTGTGAGCCGAGTCCTTGAAGATTCTTTCGCTCGCGCGCAGCTGGAGCGCGTGAGCTACCTGCGGGTCATCGTCGACGAATGCCTTCACGCCCTGCGCCGAGTGTTCCGGCAAGACGTACGCGTGCAACTCGGAAAAATCGACCGCGTAGTGAATGGAGCCACCGGCTTTGGCGAATTCGTAGTCCGACGTAAAATCCTCCAGATCGGCGAGGAGATTCTTACAGTCACGAATGTAATCACGGGCGGTGATTCTGGTCATATTGCTTGCTCCAGAACGCTCGCAAGATCCATGAGCTTCTTCTTGAGGCCACCGGTGCGGCCGAGCTGCCGACGGAACGCGTCGTCGAGCTGCAGACGATTGAACCTCGCGGCTGGGGAATCCATCGAGGGCTCGAACGTGTCGGTGTCGTTCGAGCTCTGGCGCGAAAGAGCCGGGAACAAGATGACTCGAGTGCGCTCCGTAATTGCCAGGGTCAGCTTGGGAATGACTCGCTCCTTGGCGAGCTCGATGAACCGTTGGAAGTCAGCTCCCGAAAGCTGGTCCATCTTCGCATTGATTCGGCGCAAGCCGACGATGCGGACGAGCTCGCTGAGCACCAGGCCCAGGTGGAATTTTTTCTCGGACGATCGTCGAACGATCTCGAAGAACCAAGTCAGGTGCCGTGGGAAGGCTTCAGGGTCGCACCTGCAGAGGCCGTTGAGCAGGATGGCCGCGGTGGCTTCACCGAGCGGCGTCCCCTGCAAGCGCTCCAGTGTGGTGCGCGCCTCGGGCAACGGCGCAAACCCGGCCAGCACGCCCACGAGCGCGATGTTGAGCTCATCGGGTTCGTGTTCACCCAACCTGACGCGCCGCGCGATCAGGCTGACGGCGTCGGAGGCCCCGATGTCGAGGGCTAGGTGGCTCAAAGACAAGAAGGTTTGTGGAGGTTGCGCGCCCGCCCGCCACTCACCAAGCGCGTGTACCACCGCGCGCTTCAATTTTTCTTGGGTGAGTGGTGGCGCCTGCAGGAAGAGGCGATGGAGCTGCAACTCCGGTGAAGGCTCGGGTGTCAGCTCGAAAGGCGTGAAGTCACCGGTTTGAAAGCCCACCAACAAAGCGGACCTCAGCATGTCCTCGGCGACCTCGTCGAGCATTGGAGTCAAACTGCTCGTGTTGCTAGTTGAGTGCATCCCCGGGATCCTCGAGGTAGCTCGTTAGTTTCTCTAGCAAGCTGCTGCTCCATTGGGTTGGGGCTCTTTCGGCGATATTAGTGTAACTAATGCAGGTCTTGTTGCTGCGGATTCGGCCCAAGTTTCTAACGCGAAACTCCTGCGTCAGGTTCGTCGGTGGGTGCACTGCCTCCGGCAGCCCCGCTTCGCCCGACGCAAGATCGACCGTCACCCCCCAGCCGCCAATGCGTCCGGATCGGTAGTAGATCGAGCCAATCCCGTCCAAGATCGTCGGCGGATGTAGCGGGCATTCATCGTCTCGAAGCCCTTCGGGATACACCAGCTCCAGCAGTTGCTGATCTTCCGCATAGTGGTTGAGCCCCAAGCGCTCTCGAAGCTGCGTTGCGATCTCGCAAATCTCGGCTCCCTTCGCTGCGGCATCCGTTCGCGGCGGCTCACTCGCGGCGCGCACACGCTCGATGGCGCTCGACTCCGTTACCCAAACAACCGGCTGACTCGTCTGCAAGACTCCCTTGGCGAGATCTGCGAGCCCGTCTTGCTCGAGATGCTGAATGACGTGGGTCGGCACCTCGTACTCCGGAATCAAGCCTCCGCTTTCCATCTTCACGTGATGCCGAACGAAATCCGGAGCGGTCATGATTCTCGAGCAGCGTTGCGGCCGAGGAAGCGTCGGTTGCCCTTGGCACAATGCCGCTGCGCCGACGCGCTTCAGGCTGTTTCGGAAGACCTCCAGCGGGGTGTTGCCCGCTCTGCCGAGCCAGCAATCTGCCAGTGCGCCTACGAGACGAGCGAGCAACTCCGCCGGTATGCTCTCACTGTCGAGCTCATGCGCCAAATTGGCCAGCAGCAGCGAACCCCTGTCTGTTCCCTTGACAGCATCCGCCCACTCTCGAATGGCCCGTTCTCGTTCTCGCATTGGTCGTACACCTGGGAGAGTTGAAAACCGCCCCAGAATCGCACCTCCTCACACGCCCGCGCAACGGTCGAGTGGCCCTGTCCGTTAGTCATTTGTTTTGCCGCGTCGGCACGCAATTTGGCATCATCCCTTGAACAATCTTGCGCGAGGATGCGTATCGAGTCCCGGAAGCGCGAACTCGGCTGCGCCGCTCGATCAGCCGAGTAGGCGAGGCTCGATGGTTAAAAACGCAATATAGAATGACTCGGTACGGTCAGGTTTCCGCCAGCGATGGCAGGCTGCCGCGAATGTTGGGGAGGAAGGTGCTGATTGGCTAGGAATCCGGGCTCATGTTCACTCCGCTGTCGAAGGGAGAATCACGCTCAGCGTCTCACGCGCTTCGAGTCGCTTGCAAGCGCGAGTCGCACGCTGAGCGCGCTTCAGGATAATTGACTAAGCGATAGCCTTCGCCCGCGGAGTGGCCGGTGCCACGCGCTCGAGTGCGCGGAACTCCCCGCCTTGCGCGCCGCAGACTAAGCTCGCTGCACGACGCCTTGCCGATCGGCGAAGGTCGCGATCAGTTGCAGCAGGTCGAAGCGACCCGACACGCCGAGACGATGGCAGGCGGCGGCGACTTGATTGGCGACGGTCCGGTAGGAGGTTTGGCGGCGCGCAGCGATGTCGCCGTAGCTGCTGCCGCCGATCAATTGCCGGACGACCGCCCGTTCTGCTGGCGCCAACCGTCTCAGGAATGGTTTTTCGAAGCTTTCGCTGAGGACGCAGTAGCGGACATGCTCGTGCTCGAAATGTGCTGTGGAGAGCTCCGCATGCGTGGCTGTACCCCACGCTGCGTGGGCGAGCACGACGAGCAGAGAGGGCGCGCGCGCCGGGGAGCAGTGCAAGCCCATGTCGAGGAGCGCAGTCTTGAGGACTTGCGCAACTGCAGACTGCGACAGTCCTAGTTCGTAGGAAATGACCTTGCGTCCGACGCCCCTCAGAAATCGCTCGAAAATGGCCAAATTTCGTCCGCTCAATGGCGGAGGTCCGGCGCGCCGCTCACGGAGCACCAAGTATTCGCGCTGCTCGGTCGTAAAGTTGAGCACCACTTCGAGTCGGTGACTAATCAGTTGCAGCCAGATGTCGATGCAGGTTTCGCGCCCCGCCGGTGCGACTGGCAGCGCCGCCGTTGTTCCGCGTAAATCCCAATCGTCGTCGAGTACCATGTTCAAGCCTCGCGGGTTTTGGATAGCGCTCGCTGCCCTTCGCAGCGAAATCGGTGTTTCCAGCTGATTTCGCTCGGCCGTCTGCCGCGCCGTCGCTCGGAATGTGCAACTTGCCAGCGGAGACTTCAATCATCGATGTGCTTACGTTTCGCGGTGTAAGCGCTGCAATTGCCTAAAAACCCACGGGAAATTAGCTTGATGTGGCTGCCTCTGGTGTCTTGCCCGGCTAAGGAATATTCTGCGCCAGGTACCGAATTAGATGTCTCGCCGTAACAACGACTTACTCGACATCGTCGAAGCCGCGTATCGCCTCGATGCACCGGCTCAAGATTGGCTGAGGACGATTGCCGAGGCCGTCCGCCCCCACTTGGACGAAGGCTTTGGGCTCGCTGCCTTCGAGTTCTTCCGCGCGCCGAATCAACCGCCGGTGATCGCGGAGAGTTTGCACCTCTGGATGCCCGAGCCGCTGGCTGCGGTTTATCCCAAGCTCTTCGCGAACATGGACCCAACCCTGCGCCAGCGGCCGTTCGCGCTCGGCCCGTGCGTCACAGGCAGCCAGATGATGGGTATGCGTGAAGAGTTTGCGGAGCTGCCGCAAATGAAGCAAGGCCTGCAGCGCTTCGGTATGTTCGACTCGGTCTGGATCACGGCCACCGATCCGAGCGGACACGGCTGTGGATTTCACGCGGGACGGCGCGAGATTCGCTGGGCGTCTCCGGCAGAGCTGCGGCGCTGGGGGCGCATCGCTGCGCACCTATCGAGCGCCGTGCGGCTGCGCGCGCGGCTCCGGGCCAAGCTCGCTGCGGAAGCCCCGGCCGCGGTGTTCGACTCGAACGGTAAGCTGCATCACGCCACGGCCGATGCTGGCAGCGCGGCTGCTCGAGAGAACCTACGCAATGCGGTGTTGACCATGGAGAGGGTGCGCGGGCGCGAGCGCGCCGATGACCCGGACCGCGCGCTCGGTGAATGGCGCGCGCTGGTCTCCGGGCAGTGGTCGCTCGTCGATCAAATGGAGATCGATGGGCGGCGCTACGTGGTCGCACGGCAGAACGCGCCCAAGGCGCAAGGGCCGGAAGCGTTGAGTGACCGCGAACGGCAGGTGCTCGGGTACGCTCTGCTTGGCCATCACAACAAGCTCATTGCCTACGAACTCGGGATTGCGTCCTCGACCGTGCGCGTGCTGATGGCGCGCGCGGCATCGAAGTTGGGAGCCCACAGCCGTGAGGAATTGCTGCAGGCGGCGCGCAAAGGCGCCGTCTAGCGGCTGAACCCGTGCCGGGTAGGGTCAGTCGCCATGGAGCCCCCACTTGAGCTGGAGTTGGGGAGGAATGGCGAAGGGAACATGCCCGTCTCCACCCCGCTTCCACTTGAGCAGCTGTTGCAAGAACTTGTTCGCCAGCCGACTGCGCCTTTGCTTAGCGCCGGGCACGAGCTCCAGCAGGCGCAGCTCGAGTAATTTTACGGCCGCGCGTGCCCTCACGAACTCGCGAGACAGGCGCGGTGACGGAATTTGCAGCGCCTCCGCGACGTTGCTGCCGAACGGCGAATCCTCCAAGAAGAAGCGGCTCAGGTTCGCGGCGTAACCCGGACTTTTGAATACGCCCCCCACGGCTTCGAGCAGCTGATCCGAGAGCTCCTTGCCCTCGTCGGTGGCAAGAATCTGCCGCTCTCCGATGCGCAACGCGAGCGTCATGGCTTCGTCCTCGTTGGCAGGCAGCCTGTTCGCATCGAGCCCGAGCATGCGGCCGACTTGCACCCAGGCGTGCAGATAGGCGCCGCCCTGCTCGGCGTCGATCTGAGCGCCGATCTTGCGCAGCCCGTGAAGCACGGCAATCGAGAACGCCAGCAAAGTGCCCGTCAAATCCTCCTGATTGACGGGCAGGCCGTACTCGGCCGGCCAGGACTTTTCGCCGTTCGTGCGGGTGTGAAAACGAATCAGCCCGTGGATCATGCGCGTTTTACGGGCGGAGACCCAGCCGATGCCGCCCTTCGTCAGCTCGTTCGGTTGCATGACGTTGATCACCATCTGGGCGGTGTCGCACAGCCGCCGAATCGGATCTTCTTTCAGCTTACGCGCTCGCGAAACGACTTGGACACCCTTGCCGGCTGCGTAGGCAAGCGGTAGCGCGCACGAGCCGAGGATCAGCAGCACCTCCGGCCCGAACAGCGCGAACAGGCCTTGCCCGAGCTCGATGCGTTCCGGGTCTACCAGCTCCAATTCGGGCAAGGCGCTCAGGCAGGCATCGACCAACGGATGGGCCGGCAGCTCCGGCGACGAGAACAGTCGACCGAGGAGCCGCCCGGCCTCGGCTGGTTGCGCGCCGAAATACGCTTCGATCAGCGGATCCAAGATAGGGTCGCCGAGCTCGCGCATTTGGTCGAGTTGCGTTTCCGTTGGCACAGGCATGCGTCTGTGACGCGAGCATTCCATCCGCCGTGCGCGCGCAGCAAGTGGTTAAAAAAATGACCAACACCAGCGTCCGCGGGATCGACAAGACTGCGACCAAGCGGCTAGAACCGTCGCTGAGACGCGACACAACACTTTGCGAGCGAGCCATGGAACCAGGAGCGATTCTGAAACACACCGAGGCTATCCGCGCTCAACTCGAGCAGCAGTTCGAAGGCAATCCCAAAGCAGAGCTCGATTGCTGGATCGCGACGGCGCAGCAGCGCGAGGCGATGGTCGTCCAAGTATACAACGCGCTGCGCCTCGAGCGCCGCATTCCCGATCAGTCGCAAGCCGAAGCTGAAACGGTGCACAACGTGCGCGAGATCATCGGCAGCATTTGGGCTCAAGAATCATCGCACGTGGCTTTGATTGGAGCATTGCGGAAGGTAGACGATCCGGCAAAGTGGCAGGTCACCGGCCCGCAGGGCACAGTCGAAGGGCTGATGACCTCTTGGGTCACGTCAGGGGGGCTCCTGGGGACGCTCGCGGGTGCCGGCATCTGGGCGGCGCGCGTCGTGCGCGCCGCGCCGGAATTTACGGCGGCCCTCGCGGAGCAGAAGCTGAGCGAGTTTTTCTCCTTTTCCGCAGAGCTCGAGCAGACGGCCAGCAATGGCTACGTGCGCATTCTCGAGCTGATCGGGGAGTTGGAAGCGGCCGGGACGCCGCCGGGCTTTGGCGCTCTGGCGCGCTATGAGTTCGCGACCGTGCTGGCCGAAGAACGGTTTCACCAGGCGACGTTCGAGCGCATGCAGGGCTGGCTGACCCCAGATGGTCAGGGGCTGGACGCAATCGAGGAATCGTCGATCGCCCGCGCCATCGAAGCGCTCGTCGCCGAGCACCTTCCTGTTCGGAAAGTGAGCGGCCTGCCGCGAAAATCTGCCGAGGCGCAGCGCTTCTTGGAGGCCGAAGGCGACGCCTTGATCAGCGACGCAGGGATGGGAAGGTTGCTCCGAAGGCTAGCGGTTCCGTTTCGACTTGCCAAGCGTCCGAAAGAGTGACCGTCCGCGAGCCATGGCAAAGCGCGAAGGACTGCTGCCGATCGAGACTTTGAAGGAGTGGAGATGAAGCGCTACTCAGGGATCGATCCGTTTTTGTTCCACGTCCCCGACGTGCCGACGTCTCGGCGAACGACCATCAAAACGCGGCACCTTCGTGGGGCTGTCCGAGGAGTTGCGCCGATTGATCGAGCCGCGAGCTGGCTACCGGTGCTGGTGCGTGTGCCGCACCCGACATTTCAAGTGCCGTTTGAGCTGCAAGACGAGTTCACGGAGACATCTCGTCTCGGCAACGTGATGAGTGGGCGCGGGACGAAGTCAGCGCTGACCGAGTTGGGCAAGCTGCCGGGGGTCGTCGTAGAAGTCAGCCGCGATGGCGGCACTTGGGAGCTCGATCAGTCCTTGGTGACGGTCGGCGGACGGGACGTGCAGAGCATCGACCTCGCCGTGCCCGAGGATCAATGCATCGTCGGCGTCATCGACGGTGGCATCGATCCGATGCATCGAGCGTTCCTCGGGCGAAACGGCAAGACCCGCTTACTTTACGTCTGGGATCAGACGACGGAGGGCGCCCAGACACCTCGAGCAGCGAACCTGCCGTTCGACTACGGAGCGCTCTACACCGAAGCAGACTTCAACGAGGCCCTGGCCAGCGGCCAACGGCTCGTGATCGCTCCCCAGAGCGACGCCGATCACCGCGTCCACGGAACGCACGTTGCCAGCATCGCGGCGGGGCGGGCAGCCATCGACCCGAACGTGGAGCGGCCCTTCGCTGGTGGGATGGCTCCGGATGCTCCGATCGTGGTCGTGATTCCGGCCTTGCAGCCCGGGGCTGGTCGCCCGAGCGAAGGCTTTGCCAAGAGCCACCTGGACGCGCTGAGCTTCATCGACGCGGCCGCTAAACAAAAGGGACTCCCCGTCGTGGTCAACGTGAGCGCCGGCATCGCGGCCGGAGCTCACGACGGAAGCTCGGCGCTGGAAGCTAGCTTCGATACCTTCACGGTTGGCGGCCACGCCGCGGGGCGGGCGGTGGTCAAATCCGCCGGAAACGCTCGCGATGCCCGTCGCTATCGCCGTTTCAAGCTTGCAACGGACGGAACGGTCACGATTCCGCTGCGTTCGGTGTTGTCCAGCTCGAGTACGACCACGGTCGAGGCTTGGTTTTCTTCTGCTCACGACGTCGAGCTGACAGTCCGAGAGGGAGATCGCCGCGCTTTGCCCACGCTGTCGCAACAGCGGCCCGAGGTCACCGAGCTGACCCAACAGGGCACCGCTCATTTGAACTACGCAAAGTTCCACCGTGACAACGGCGACACGCTGCTACTTCTGACGCTGCCTGCGACTCAGGTTGATTATCAACTCACATTTTCCGGCAAGGCGATGCGCGGCCAGGGCGAGATCGACTTGTGGATCGAAGGGCCGCTGCAGCTCGAGACTTCGACCGAAAAGCGCACCCTGACCATGCCCGGTTCTGCGCGCACCGTGATCACCGTTGCCTCGAGCGACTCCAAGGGCAGGGCGATCGCTGACTCGTCGTCCTACGGGCCAACGCGTGATAATCGGCTGAAGCCAGAGATCTTCGCTCCGGGGATCGCAGTGCGAGCAGCGCTGGCCGAGACCGAGTCAGAGACCACGGTGCTCAGTGGGACCAGTATGGCGGCCCCGCACGTGACTGGAGCGATCGCGCTTCTGTTCTCGAAGCACGTTCGGCTCGAGCGTGAGCCACCGAACGCGCTTCAAGTACGAGCGGCGCTGATCGCGACTGCGCGGGGCATGGACGGCAACTGGCGTGAAGATCGGGGCTATGGGTTGCTGGATGTCCGTGCCCTGCTCGATGCGTTCGAGGAACCGGCGGCGTCCGCAGCCAGCCCGGGTTCGGCCGCGTCCCCACCCGCCTCGCCCGACGAGGCTTCGGGTGATGCGTCCGTCGGCCCCTCAGCGAGCCTCGTGAGCGAGTAGCAGGGAGCCGTCCGGCGCGTGGACGGTCTCGCGAATTGCGGGGCCGTCGAAGCACAGGCTAACGAAACCGTGCGGTGCATACTTTTCGGAGTGGCCAATGACATAGGGGTTCGGGCCGTCCAGCGCCCAGCCGTTCGGGACGCCCGCACGTGCGACCTGGCGCCAGCTCGAGCCGTCGCAGTTGGTTGATTCGGCAGGCCCGTCGAATACATCTCGCGTTTGGGGATAGCCACCATGGCCGACGCAGCGCCCCCACAGCGACCACCGCGCGTGCCTTTCGAAGAAGACGCACCGGTGCTCGTGGCCCCAGTACCAAGCGGCGACGCGACCGGCCGTCAAAAGATCGGACAGCGCCGAAACGAGCTCGGTGCCCGCCGACTGAAACGCTGAGAACGGCTGATGGTGCGAAAACAGCACGAGCTTCTTGCCCGCTGCGGCGCTGGCTCGCTCGGCCAGCCAGGCTCGTTGAAGCCCGCCAATGGTTCGATCTTCGTAGGCGGTGTCCAGGCCCACGAACAGGAAGTGATCATTTTCCCAAGCAAAGCAGCTTGAGCCTGCCTGGCCTGAAAAGCGAGGGTCCCGCAAGGTCTTGTCGAAATAGCCGGCACCGCCGGAGAACATTTCGTGATTGGAATTGAGTGCCCAGCTGCTCGCTCCGGGGAGCTCCGGCCAAAGGTTCAAGAAGCGCTCCGTTACTTCGGTCTCGGTGCCTGCGTAGTAGACGTCCCCGAGGTGCACGACGAAATCGAAGCGCGGCACAGCGAGCTGGATGGTCGCTGCGGAAATAGGCGCTCCGTAGAGACCGCTCCCCCAGTCGCCCAATACCGCCACTCGAAGCTGATTCGGCACCTCGACCACGCGCTGACTGGGCGCGACGAAGGCGTGTTTCAGCGCACGCCCTTTGAGCCAAGCCGGAACGAACTGAGCCACCCAACCGGCGAGGTCATCGCGAGCGAGTTCCGTCTCGAACAGCGCCTGAGCGACGGGCGCCTGCGCTTGCCGCTCGGCCAAGAAGCTCATGATCAGCGCTGCTGCCCGGTTGTCCGGCGCGAAGAGCACCCCGTCGTTGGTCTCGCTGGCTTCGAGCGTTTTGAGCGCGCTGGCCAGCTCTGCGAGCGCCTCGCGAGCGATTGGGCCTATTTCGTCCGTCTCGAAGTGCTCAGCAGAGGACTGCGTCGCCAGTGCTTCAATGATCGCCGCCGCAAACCGTTTGACACTACTCGCCAGAATCACTCGCTGCGCTCCCGTGGGCATCCGCTCTCCTTCTTCAATATGGTTGGTCGAAGGAGACCGAACTCGGCAATGGTAATTTCTTTCTTGGCTTGGTCGCCAGCGGCTGCCTACTTCTTCTTCAGCTGCTCGGTTTTCGCCTCGAGCTTGTCGAGATCGGACAGTACTTGGACGGCGGGAGTGTAGCCGGGGCTCTTCTTTAGGGCTGTCTCTGCCGCAGTGCGGGCGGAGTAGCGGTCGCCGAGTTTGAGCAGGACGAGCGCGTGATTCGACAGCGCGGCAGCGTAGTTCGGATTCGTGGCGATGCTCTTTTGGAATAGGGCATCGGCGGCAGCGTAGTTGCCGTCGCCGTACTCGAGCACGCCCAGCGAGTTGAGCGCAGGTGCGTAGCTCGGGTTGGCTTTCAAAGCCGCTTCGTATTTGTTGCGGGCGCCCTGGGCGTTGCCACTTCGGGAAAGGTCGAAGCCCTCTTGCCAGAGCGCGTGCGCCGGGGAGACCGGGTCGCTCGTCTTGGGTGGGATGAGCGCGATGCTTTTGTCCGCTTCTTCGATCTCCGTCGTCAACTTCGCCAAACGCTCTTGTTCCGCGGCGAGGGTTAGCTGCAACGTCGACTCGAGTTGGGCACGGGTTACGTCTTCCTTGACGTCGTTGGCAGCGGTGTTGATGCCCGCCAAACGCAGCTTCAGATCCGTGACCGTCGCGCTCAGGTTGGCCGTGTCGCTGCCAGGCTTCGTGGCTTCGATCTGCTTTCGTAGCGCGTCGGAATAGGACGACAAGTCGAGCAGCGAGCTGTGCAGCGCGTCGAGCTTGGATTTGATCAAGTCTTCCTGGCAGTCGCGTTTGTCTTTGATTGCTTGGTCGGCTTTGGCTTTGCTGGTCTTGAGCTGCAGCGTTGCTTGCTCGCGGTCGATGGCGGCCGCGTTTTCCACCAGGTTCGTGTGACGGGTGCTGAGGGCCACGGTGGCTGCGACGAGAATGGCGGCCGCTGCCGCCGACGCGAACAGCACCTTGTTCACCGTTCTCAGGCGCGTGGTAGAGTCCTCCAGACGAGCTTCGGCCGCCACGGCCCGCTCGTGAGCGACGTCCTGCGCCTGCGTCACGTCGATGCCGAGCGCTCGAAGAATGGCATCGGCCGCGGCACGTTCTTGTCCACTCTGCAGTTTTACGTGCTGAATTTCGTGGAGCTTGAAGAGGATGGGCGGCAGGGAAGGGCGAGCGCCGTCGACCACGATCGGAACGATCGTGGGCTTGCCCGTTTCGGCTCGTCTACCAAGTCCGCTTTGGATCTCCTCGATGTACCATTCGCTGATCGGTTTGGTTCCGAGTAGCACCACGTGCGCGTTCGCTGAAGCCAGCGCTTGCTCGATGCTGTCTCGAATGTTCGCGCCCGCGGGGATGGAGAGCGAAGGCATGAACACGGTCGCATGGGCCGAGAGCTGACGGTACAGGGCCTCGCCTTGAGCTTTGAGCTCCGAGGGGCAGGAAAGGAAGATGTCCACCGGGGGACGGGGTAGGGCCTCGGTCGATTGCGGTGCAGACGCCGCCAGCGCCATCGTCTGCGTTAGGCCTTGCCCTGCATCAACCACCACGCCGTCGACGGCGGTGGCCGCGTAGCGCGCCAATGCCTCTTCACGCTTGGCCGCCGAAATGTCGGGCAAGCTGGTGATGCCACCGCCCGCGATTCGCCCCGTGAGCGCCAAGAACGCTTTCAATAGCGGATGCCCGCTATCCGGTCGCTCGCGGATCGCGGCGAGTACCTCTTCGTAGGCGTAGAACGGCACGTAGGGGAGCTGCATTTCCCCGAAGTAGCTGCGGCGCTCGCGCTCCGGCACGAATTGCTCGCAGCGTGCGCGGGCCAGCGCTTGGCGGCGTTTCAGGCGCTCGTCCTCCGAGTACTCGATGCGGCTTGCCACCGGGAGCACGGTGAGCGGTCGGGTCTCGGGTTTGCGTTCGGCTTCGGCCTTGCGCTCCGCTTCGGCGTTGCGCGCGACTTGCGAGCAGCCTTCGATGCTCTGGTTGTTCAGCGTGTAGACCGCGACCAACTGATCTGGAATTTGTATCGTGCAGATGCCCGAGGTGTCCGCGACGCCCGTGCGGCTATCGATGAGCACGTGATCGTAGCGCTCGCGCACCTGACGAAACGCGGACTCGATGAAGGCTCGGCCTCCGTGCTCGGTATAGAAGCGGAACCAATCGAGCTTGTTGACGCGCTCGGCGTAGCCAGGCGCTTGCTGTCCCGCTGAAACGAAATGCAGGCAGCCGTTGCCCGGGAATTGCCAATTGAGGCTGGTCGCGTAGGCATCGAGCGTCGCGTACGGATCCGCCCAATCCTCGGCTGGGTGCTCGCCTTCGCCTGGGGGTTCCGTGAGCGCGATCAGGTACTCGTAGATCCAATCCACGAGCCCCTCGGTGCGCGAGCACTCTGGATCGGCTAGGAACGGCGCGAAGTAGCGGTGGAGCCCGGGGGCCTCGAGGTCCCAATCGATGGTGAGCACCCGACGGCCGTTGGCGGCAAGCATCCACGCCACGTTGGCCAGCGCCATCGTGCGGCCCGTCCCACCTTTGTACGAATAGAACGTGGTGATGCGGCAGGGCGGCGGTGAGGGCGCGCTCATTGGTTGCGCACGACCGGTGGCGGCTCGTTCGAGGTGACGCCACGCATGGCCGGGGCCTGGGGCGCGGCGAGGGCCCGAATGTCGGTGATGGCGCGGCGCACGGCATCGCGCAGCGCGTCCACGTTCTCGACGCTGCTATTGAACCAGGTGGACGCACCGTTGAGCGGCAAATTGCGCGAAAATACGTGGCCGAGCGCTTGCTGCAGGTTGGCTCGCGCTTGACTCGGGTTGTCGGCGCCCTCGTCGTTCCAGGCGGCGATCACGACCGTATTGCGAAAGCGCTGCTGGTCGTAGCTCTCGAGCGGCGCCTTCAACGCTTGAATGTCGAGCGACCACGGATCCACGACCAGTACGACGGGCTGGCAGCCGTTGTTCTCCAGATTGCGGATGCCGGGGATCAGGTTGGCATCGACCTTCAGCCACCCGCACGGCAAGTCGAAGCTGCGCGACGCTTCCACGGCCACCTGTGAGATGCTGAGCCCGGCCGCGTCGTAGGGGACCCAATCGCGATCGGCGCCCGGGTAGAAGCGCAGCGCGTTCTTGCGGCGAGCGCCGATTTGCGCGGCGGTGGCGGCCGCGACGGCAAAGTGCACGACGGGCTTGCCGGCAGCCGAGTCTGTTGGCGCGTTGGCGCCGCCGAACTTAGGCACGAGCTGATCCCAGTGATTCACGTCGCTCTCGGCGGCTTGCGGGAAGCCTACCGCCGCGTAGCGATCGACGATCAGATCGGTCATGGCGTCCACCATCACCTTGACCGCCTTGGCAGCGGCCTGATCGACCGACATGCGCTGAACCAGCTGACTCATGCCGAGTGTTTTGTAGAGCTTCACGGACTCCAGATCGCTGTCTGGGAAATGCTTCTCTGCCGGGATCAGCTGCAGCCACGGCGGCGGCTTGACGCGATGGATCTTGTCCCAGATCACCGGAATGAGCAGCTCGGAAGCCGGCGGGTGCAGCTTCGCGCGAGCTTCGAACGCGCCCCACTCCTTGCCGCACGCTTCGCGCGAGAAGTAGCGTTGAGTGAGCAGCGGCATGAACGAGCGCGCGCCACGCAGCGCCCGTGTGAGCTTGTCGGGCCAAGACTCGCCGATATCGATGCCGCGGCGATCCAAAAATCCGGTCTCGTCGACGTTGTCGGCCGACTTCACCGCGAGCGCGTTCGTCACCTGCTTGAAGAAGGACGAAACCGTATCTCCTTCGGGATCCGCGTCCGGATTGTCCGCCCACGCGTAGCTCAGAAAGAACCAGCTAGACAATGCTGCCATGCAGTCCCGTAAGGATCCCATCCTCTCGAAGCGCGCTTCAAGGGGTAAATGTCCTTCGACGCTCGACCGCGAACAAATGACTATCGAGTTCTTCCGAGAGCACGCGCGGTCGTCGTCGCCATCGCAGCCATCGCACGGTGCACCGGGTCACGTCGGCGGGCGCCTCCTCGTCTTCCGAGCCGCGCCGGGAACGGCTTTCCCGTACCTGCCTGGCTTACCGAGGAACCCGTGAGCCGCTGCAGCAAGGACGCTTCGTTTCCCGCGTCAGATTTTAAAGACCGACGGATGCCTGAGACGTTATACTTTGCAGTCAAACCGTGGCCGGGTTGGCGGCCGCAATTGGGAGCAACATGACCGATATCGCCTCGAACCGAGAATCACAGGTGAGCGCTTGGCTGGCTCTGGCACCCAAGGTGCCTCCGCTCACGAGTGGTCAGCAGTGGCACGTGTTCTTGAGCTATCGATCCGTGAACCGCACCTGGGTGCTGCACCTGTATGACGCGCTCCGCACCGCCGGCTTCACCGTGTTCGTGGATCAGCTCGAGATCGCGGCGGGAGATTCGCTAGCGCGGCGTCTGAACCACGCCCTGAGCAGCAGTCAGAGCGGTGTGATCGTGTGGTCCACTCACTACGACGACTCGGAGTGGTGCCAATCGGAATACGAGAGCATGGAAGCGCTGCGAAAGGGCGGAAAGTTCCGGTTCGTCGTGGTCAAGCTGAGCGCTGCGGTAGATCTGCCCGTGCTCGTCAAAAAGGACGTCTACGTAGATTTTTCGGCCTATCCCGACGGGCCGCAAGGCGGCGAGCTGCTGAAGTTGATGTACGGCGTGCTCGGCAAACCGCTACCGGCTGAAGTGTTGCTCGCCGCGCAGGCGATCGACGAACAGACCAAGCAAAGTCTTTCCAGCATCCGCAGCGCCAAGGCGATTGGAAACGTGAAGAAGTTGATGGAGGGTGCTGCCGCAGGTGGGAACGCTTGGCAGGCTTCGCCGCTGCTCTACTCTGCCACGGCCGACGCATTGATTGAGATGAATGAGTGCGATCGCGCGTTGGAGGTGCTCGAGACCGCGGCCTTGTCTTTTCCGAAGGCGGTTCGTCTGATTCAGCTCAGAGCGCTGGCGTTCGCCCGAAAGGCCAAGCGCGCCGCTGGGCGTGCCAACGACGCGGGTCTCCAAGAGGCGGAGCGCGCGCTCGCGCGCGACCAAGCGGTGGCACTGCTGAACGATGCGCAACAGTGGCTGGCCGAGCTGGTCGACATGGACCATCGGGATCCCGAGACGCTCGGGCTCTTCGGTCGCACCTGGATGGACAAATACGCCCTGACGAACGTGAAAGCCTATCTGGAGAAATCGCGTGACCTGTACGCCTTGGCGTTCAAACTGAATGACGATGACTACTACACGGGCATCAACGCTGCGGCCAAGAGCCTCTTTCTGGGCCAGCGCCAGGAGGCCGACGAGTACGCGAGTCGAGTCGGGGCGCTGGTCGGCGTCGAGCCGATCCCCGGCAATTATTGGAAGACGGCGACGGTTGCAGAGGCGCAGCTGATTCAAGGTCACTTCGATCAGGCAGCCAAGGTGTATCGGGCAGCCGTAGTCGACGCCGCGACCGTCACCGGCAGCCACGACTCGACTCGCGGCCAGGCTGAGCTCATTCTAACGGAGCTCGGCGCGCCAGCCGACGCACGCCTCAAGGTCTTGCAGAGTTTCGTACTGTGAGCGTCAGGGCGCTGGGGATGCGAGCGCGACCTTTAGAAACGTAGGGATGTCCAGCAAGCCGTATCCGACGCCGGGGCCCCAGTTCGGGCCGGCAGCGCTACACAGCATGCCGCGGATCTGCGCCGCGTTGAGATGGGGCCGGGCGCTCAGGGCGAGCGCGATAGCGCCCGTGACAGCGGGCGCCGCCATGCTCGTTCCCTCGTCCGACCGCACACCGTTGATGGAGCCGCCCTTGGCACCGATGACTCCGACACCGTGCGCGACCACGTCGGGCTTCTGAGAGTGCTTGCGGGTGGGCCCGTGTGACGAGAAGGCACCGACCTGAAAGCCTTGCTCTGGTAGCAGCTGTGCCGCGCCGACGGTGACGACGTTCTCGGCCGTGCCCGGGATGCTGAGGGTAAAGCCCGGATCCAAATGATCGATGAATGTCAGGTTCTGCGCGCTGGTTCGTTCGGCCCAGACATGAATTGGTTCCTGGCTGACGAGCGTCGCGCGCAGCCTCAGTTTCCATTCGCCGTAGACGATCCGATCGTCGTCGCCACGCTGAATCACGATGCGGACGCGGGTGGCCCCATTATCCTTCAGGTAGCGATCGTAGGTTAGCTCGTAGGTATTGCTCGTGCTGAATGCTCCGGTGCACTTGCCAACCTTGGGCGACACGGCTTGGGAAGACTCCTGCATGAAGTGAAGCGTCACCGAGAGCTCCACCGCGGAGTTGAACCAAAGCTCGATGATGTGCGGCCCCGCGGAGTCGAAGGGCGGCATCCAACGCAGCTCTTCTACTTGATTGGGAGCCCCCAGCACTATCCTGGCGTGGCCGCGCTTGTCGCGCTCGTTGCCGGCCGACTTCACGATCACCCGGCCTGGCGCGCCGCCGTACTCGGAGAAGGCCTCGAAGGCCTTTTCCACCGGTGACGTTCCGTCGTGAGCGCCAGCGTTCTGTCCCTGGCTAACATTGACGACGACGGGCCGGTCGTGTTGCGTCGCGACGTCTCGAATGAACTTGAGCGCGTGAATATGCGCTGTCGAATAGCCGACGCTGTGCGGGTCGTTGTCGGCGAACTGCGCGCTCGTGACGACCACGACCAGCGGCGCTTGGGGCGCGATACCACCCGGAAAGGAGTCGAAAGGACTGCCTGCCGCGATGCTGGCGACGTGCGTGCCGTGACACGTCGCGTCGCGCACCAAGCGAGCGGGAACCGGCCGTTGCTCGCTGAGGTAGTCCGCGATGTCGGCCTGCGTGTGGAGCGTACCTCCCGCTCCGGGCCAGGGCTCGGGGCCCGTAGCGTCCCCCTGGTCCCAGTACGCCAGAATGCGGGTGGTCCCGTCGACTTTTCGGAAGGCAGAGTGGCAAACGTCCACGCCCGAGTCGACGATCGCTACGATCGCGCTCCGGCCGCCGTCGGTCTGGTTGAACGAAGTGAGCGATTTCCCGACCAGGCCTGTATCGATGGCGAGGCTCTCGCAGGCGATTGGCGGCCCGCTGTCTTCCAGCGCGACGACCGCCGGATCCGCCAGCATCGCCTGGATGCCGGCTTTCGTGGCCCGGGCCGTGATGATGGTCCCGAGTTGCCCCGTGATCTCCGCGCCTGCGGGGGGGATCCAATCGGGATCGTTGACTCCGACGATGATCGGTACGGCCGTGGCGCCCTCTTGGGCCTCTTGGAACGCACGCGGAATCGCGCTGCCACCGCTTCGCTTCAAGTTCTCGGTGTTGAGGAGATCGAGCAGCTCTTTGCCCTCGCCGTCCTCGCTGAGGCCGAACACTTGCTTGAGCTGGCGGATCGTCGAGCTCAACTCGAACGTGTCCGAGTCCTGGTGTTGCACGTAGCGCTGCGCCCACGCGAGAGCCTCCTTCGGGCGCTCCAAAACCAGATCCGCTTCGGCGGCGGTCGCCAAGTGCCAAGCGTAGGGATTCTCCGTGCTGGCGATGGTGTCGAGCAGCTCAGTGGCGATCTGGCTCGCGCTCTCGCCGGCTTCGATGGCGATGCCGTCTCTTTCTGCGCGACGCAGCAGCGACGCGGCGTTGATGCCGTGCCAAGTGTTGTGCTGCCGATCCGCGCGGTAGCCCTGCAGGTAGGTTTCTACCGCGCTTTGCAGCAGAGCCTCGGCGTCGGGTCCTTTCGTCGCGCGGTCGAAGTATTGCTGTTTCAGGGCTCTCCCTCGAACGCCGACTATTTCGTAGGCCTCTTTGGCGTCGGGATTCTTCGCGCAGTCCAGATGCCGGTGGGCTGCTTCGAGCTCACCCTGCTCGATGAGTGCCTGCGCAAGCTGGCGACGGATCTGGGCGTCGTCTTGGCCAGTGCCCAGAAAGGCCTCGGCGAAGCGTCGCATGGGCGCGAACATCTTCTTTCGGCGTAGCAGCGTCAAACCACGCCGCGCTTCGGCCACGGTGACGGGCACGCCTTTCGCGATCGCGGCAACCGCAGTGTCCGTGAGCTTGCCAGCTGCGTCGTAATGGGCGGCGGCGATCGCGGCTTCGAGCTGTTCTAAGAGTGCCGAAAGGGTCGCGGGGACCTTCGGGGACTTGGGCTCGCGCAGCGTCGCGACGGGCGGTGGACCTTCCTGCGCGAGCGCGCTACCCGCCTCGATGCGGCCCACGAATCGAAGACTAGTGCTGAATTGCAAGTCGCCGGGTGTGACGAGCCCGATCGCTCTTCCCTGGGAATCGACACCGATATCGCCGCCCAAGAGCGTTCTCACCCCTTCATAACCGGTGGCAACAGCGGTGGCTGCCCTCACGCCGAAGAGCTCGCTGCACGCGCGGGAGAGCTCGCGGAGCTCTTCACTCGGCGGCGGCTCTGAACTCCGGCTCACGCTTCCGGTGGCAGCCTCGAGTGAAGGAAAGCTGCCGGCCGCTTGCGCCAGCGGCGGGCGCGCGTCGCGCGTGAGAATTACCAGTCGCGCGTTCGCTGCGGCGTAGCTGGCGGCGACTAGTTCGGAGCACACTCGCGGCTCCGCCTTGCTGCCTTGCAGCTTGTCCAACCAGCGCTTCAAAAATTCTGCCTTGGTGCCGAGTCGAGCGACGGCGCCGGCAAAGACGGGGCGTGACGGACGAAGCCCGATGGCGAACAGCAGCCCGAGCAGCAAGATCTCCGTGTACGCGTAGCGCCGACCAATGCTGGCGCGCGCCGCTTCGACGACCTGGTCGGCGGTTTTTGCATCCAATGCTTGGACCCGAAACACGTCGAATGGCTGATAGAGCTGCGTCTCGCACACGCCATTGCTGGTCGCTTCGATCACGCCCTTGCCGGACCAGAGCGCAGCGTGGGAGTAGCTGCCGCCGTCGCAGTGCATGATCAGGCGCGAGATCGTACCTTCACCAGCGGCCAGCAGAATGTCGGCCGGCTTCAGCTCCGATAGTGCAAGTCGTTTGGTCGAACTTTCCGTCGTGTTCGTGAGCCCCATACTTAACCTCGCTGTGCGAGAGCAAACGCAGCTCCTAGCGGCCGTCATCTTAGGGACTTTGCGGCCGACTTGAATGGGTAATTTGTTTACGGTGCCAGGCTGAACGTGGGGCGGCGCGCGCAGGCCAACGGCTACGCTCTCTCGTAGGTTTTCTCGAAGGTTTCGCGCGCGATCGCCCAGCCGTCCTTGCGCTCTTGGTCGTTGTAGACGACGTAATCACCGGCTTGATACTTCGTTCGGCCTTCTTTGGTGGCGATTGTCCCAGCGGACTCTGCGCGCTCGGCCCACACCGTACTGAACTTCTCGTATTCGCCTTTGGCGACTGATCGGTAGGTGCGGGCGAATACGTCCGCGTCGACCGTGTACGTGTCATCGCCATTCTGGACGATCCAGTCACCGGGCTTGCAGTGCTGTGTGCCGCCCCACTTCGTGTACTCGAAGCCGGGCGTGTCCAGGTTCAACCGAACGGCGACCACGGTCGTCTCGACGCGGCGCTTGTACTCGAGCAACATCATGCGGTCGGCTTACCCCGGATCTGACCGGGCGCAAGCGAATCGCGCTGCTCACGCAGCAGCAATGGAATGACTATTGTTGAGTCCTAGGTCGACCGCTACGAGGCAGTAACGGGACCAACTCAGCGGTCGAGGTTTGCGTGGTCGCCGGGGAGCTGCTCGTGGGCGTTGCGCGCGCGGCTCCGTATGGGTTCCCGGTGAAGGGATTCATGAGGCATGGGTATCAAGGTTGAAGTCGACCAGGTGATTCTTAGCGGTGAGCCGTTCGATGTCACGCTCTCGGTGGATGACGGCGAGCACGTAGGCACCTTCGGCATGACGCTCGAGATTGACGGTGTGCCCCGGGACTTCGCCGTGCAACTCGGCCCCATGCCATGGTCAGCCTGTGCCGGACGCCAGGTCGTGAATGTCGAAGACGAGATGATCTGGACGATATTGGACTGGGGCACCGCGGCGCCGGGCTCGCTGCTCGAGGTGAAGCTGACTGAGCAGGCCAAAGAGAGTGCTCGCTCAGGCAGCGATCGAGCGGCGGTGATGCCTGGTTCCCAGAACCCTGCGGGGCGCTCCTCGAAGTCATGACGTGCCTCTGCGCGGGGCGCGTCAAGCATGCTCGGCTACCCGCTCATCGAGCGCACGCTGCGCTCGGCCATGCGCGCGTCAGGCGGTCGCCGGTGTGAGCGGGGCGGTGTACACGATGCGAGAGGGGCGGGGCGCTGCGGCTGGTTCGGTCACGGCGTGCTCTCGCCTACCGGCGGCATACTCGACGTGCGAAGCGAACGTCCGTAGCCCGTCGCCAGGCAGGCGGCTTCGCGGCGCGATGATGGAAGCCTTGGCGCCGGGGATCGGGCTGGGGCGCGACGCGAGGTATGTGAGCTCGGCGCGATTGCTGACGCCCACTTTTTCGAACACCTTGGCCAAGGTATTTCGCACGGTATGCGTGGAAATCTTCGCCAATAGGGCGATCTCGTTGTTTTGTAAGCCGCGCGCGGCCAGGCCCACGAGTTCGCGCTCGCGCTCGGTCAGGCCGTGCTTCTGCGCGAGCTCACTCAGCCCTGCGTCGTCTTGTCCGCGCAGGGTGAGCTCTTCAACGATGTGCAGGAAGGGCGCCACCAGATCCACCAGCGTGAGCTCACGCGCGGTAAACGGCGTGGCCGTGCGCCGCTCGAGGTTGAAGCCTGCAATATTGCCGTGGCGAACGCTGACGCGAACGAGCATGTGCTGCATGCCGCTCGGAAGCAGGACTTCGCGGAATACGGCCAGCTCCCGCTGGCGCGCCGGAGACCAGATCTCGTGATGGATGCGGGCGCGATCTGTGTAGAGCGCCACCTCTTCCGGCGAAATCTCGGCCAGGTACCGGCCCAGGTTGCGCTTGAGCGAAGGTTCGTCGTGCTCGGCCACGGCGCCGCGGCCCTCGGTCGCGTTGCCCCAGCTGGCCGCAATGTAGCCCGCGTCGAAGCCCACCGCGTCCTGCAGCTTCATCAGCATCGTGGGCCAGACCACCGACGGTTCCTGGAACTCCATGACAATGGCCGCGAAGTCGGCCACCAATTCATAAGCTTCAGAACTAGACATGGGCGCTGATCCTTGGAAATTACGAGCGAAACCCGGCCGGCTCCTTAATAAGGTATCACGCCCGCTGGTCACTGGGAACTACAGAGCAACGATGCGTGCGATTCGTAACCACGAAGAAACATTGCGAGTCCGGGCTCAGCGCGCGGGCGTTGGTACCGTTGGGCTGGGCCATATTCCCCAGCGGCGTCGGACGGTGAGTGCGCGTCGGGCAGCGTTCGACTCGGAGGAAGGTGTGACGAAATCGAATGGAAGGAGCGGTCGGCTGGCTTCAGTGAGTGAGCGCGCTCGCGCTGCTCGTTGGCCCGATTGGGCGTGCACTAAAACAGTGAAGCAGGTCTATTAACGCAGCTTTAAGAAAGCACTGAAGCGAGTGGATCCAGTTACACACGGGCTCTTGGGCGCCGTTGCCGGCCTTTCCATCTTCGCCGCGGCGCAACGCCGGGCCCGGGTCGAGGTCGTCTTGGACCGCGACGCTTACAAGACGCGCTGGGTCGCGGCGCTGTGCGGCTTGGTCGCCGGTGAGTTGCCCGACGCCGATCGCGTGATCGACAGCTGTTTTAAGCTGTTTGGTGATCAGGGCCAGGGCCTTTCATACATGCTGTATCACCGTGGCCCGTCGCACACGCTGGTGGCCTGCTTGCTTGCGGCGCCGCTGTTGGCTCTGCTGACGAGAGCCCTGACACGACGCATCAGCCCGCCGCTCTGGCAGCTGGTCGGCATCGCTGGCACGGGCCTGCTGCTTCACCTCGTGATGGACGGCATGAACGACTACGGAGTGCATCCGTTCCCGCCGCTATCTCAGCGTTGGTTGTATGGGGATTTCCTGTTTCTTGCGGAGCCGACGCTGTGGGCTGCGCTCTTGCCCTACCTGCTACTGATGCTCGGCGTCAAAACGAAGCAGCTGGTCGCCGTATGCGTGGTGCTCGGCGGGGTGGTCTTCGCTGCGTTAGTACTACGGAAGCAGTGGCTGATGCCATTTGGCGCGGTCCTTGCTCTGCTGTGCTTGGTCGGACAAGCGCTGCTGCACCGGCGCGGGCCGCGGCCGAGCATCGCGTGGGCGTCGGTCCTGCTGGTACTGGTCGTTTTCTTCGGCGCTTCGCGCTGCGCGCGGAGGCAGGCACTTGCATGGACCGCGGTGCTGGCACCGGGCCAACACGTGAGCGACGTCGTCACGACGCCAGCGCCAGCCAACCCGTTTTGCTGGCGGGTGATTACGGTGACTCGCAATGGTGATTCCTTCGTGGCGCGCATGGGCATGATCAGCTTTTTCAGCACACTCGTGGACGCAAGCAGCTGTTATTCGCCGCCGCGAGGCATCATCCCGAGCTCCGTTTGCGGCTTGGCTCGGTGCCGCCCGGAGCTCGCGAAGGTTCAACAATTTGCCGAGTTCGCTGGGTCGCTGAGCGAGTTCGAGCGGATGGCGCAAACGAATCCGAGGGTCGGGGCGACGCGTCACTTTCTGCGCGTTCCGTTTTGGGGTCGCGACGCTCGCTTGAATCCGTGTGACCCGGTGAGCAGTCCGGAGTCCGGCGGCCCGAATATCTGCACGAAGGCGAAGGTTTGGCCAACGCGCCGACCGTACCCGCAGCCCGAGAGGCTGCTGATCGGTGACCTGCGCGTCGACTACGACAAGGATGACGTGGGGGAGTTCTGCAAGTACCCGTTCCTCGAAGGTCAGACGGAACCGTACGAAGCGTGCTCGCTCGTCGGCGAGCCGCCGTTTTTCCCGGACGCGCGCTCGCGGAACGCTAGCCACTAGTACGTTCGTACTCTTGTGGCGGTTTTCGATGCCGCGCATGGTCGCCGTGTCGCGCAGCGCTGCCGCGCTGGTGACATCACGACGGCGCGGGGCGCGCCATCCAGGAGGATTCCATGCACCATTTCGAAAGCGATGCTGAACAGCGCCTATTTCGTGCAGCGGTTGCGGAGGCGGCTCGCTGCCAATCCATTCCGGTCGACGCCGGGCGATCCTGGCGTGATTTGAGCGAAGGCCGGAGCAGCGTCTTGGACGCTTTCACGACTCCGTCGTGCTCGTACTTGGTCACCACCCGTGAGCTGCCGCACGCCCCCGTTCCACTCCGGAGCTTGCACCTGTTGGAGCGCGTGGTGACGGGCAGTTACCCCAAGCTAGTGGCAGCAGATTTGCACTTGGCGCAGTCCACCATTGCCAGCATGCTGAAGCAGGCGTTGGAGTGTTTGGGCGTCTCCAGCCTGCCGTCCAAGGTTCCGTTCGGTCTCGTCGCACTCATTCAAGGTGCGCGCACGGCGGGCATGCACCCGCGGATGTACAGCAGCATGGCTCAGCTGCTGGGTCGGGGCTGTGAGATCTTGGCGACGCCGCTGCCGTCACTTTCGCACTTGTTGCCGCCGGTGGTGGAAGAGGTGCTGAATTTGCACGTCGCGGGCAAGACTCACCGCGAAATTGCGGCACTGCGAGGGACGAGCTCTCGCACCATCGCCAACCAGCTGGCGACGGCTTTCTCACGCATCGGCAGCTCTGGGCGGCTCAACGTGGTCGATTTCCTGCTGTCGCGCTGCCTGGCCGCACAGCAATACGACAGCACTGGCTGAGCACGAGTGCCACTGGCTCGACAATCGCCGAGCTGCGATCGGATCGAGTGGGGGGCCCTGCGTGCTCGTTGTGCTATCCAGCCGGCCCGACGTCACCCATGCCCGACCCTCGCCAAAAGCCAAAGGAGCCGGCTCTCGTTCTCAGCCGTGAGCAGGGCGACGACGTGCTGCGCTATTGGCTTGCGGCGTTGCGGCTCGAGGAGGCGCTGCAGATCAGGCCTCAAGCGCGCCGGACCACGAGCGGCTCGCTCAGCCCTCGTTTGGAGCAGCCCGCCCCCGGCCAGGACTATTTCAAGCTGCCGCTGGATGGCTCGTTCGCGCAGCTGCTCTCGAAGCAGGTGCAGCTGAAGCGCCCGTTCGATGGCGAGCTGTGTGCATTCTTCGAGACCTGGTTGGATGGCCGCTATCGGCGCAGCGAAGACGATAGCGAGCTCTCTCACCTGCTCTGTTTTCCGGTTGTGCACCTGGCCAAAGGCGAGCTCGCCGGGCTCGTGCGCTTCGGCGTCCGGCTGCGTTTCGGCTGCGCTGAGGCCAAGGATTTCCGCCCGCCCAGCCGTGGCGAGCGTCAGCGTGGCAGCTACCCGCCGCCGCCCGACGAGGCGCGCCTCACGCGCGCTCCGAAGGCGGACACCGCCTGGCCTTTCTTCATCGACACGCGCCTCTTGCGCCAGCCGCTCGGTGTCCCGGCGGAGAGCATCGACGCTTTGTTCGAGGCGCTGCGCACGCTGGATGCCGCGACTGAACCGCTGATGCTGGCCTTGCTGACGACCACGCTGGAGGCTGCGGCGCGCCCCGCGGTAACCGAGCTCGAGAGCGTGTCCGCGCAGGCGACGCGGCTCAAAGCCGCGGCCGCTGCGGAGCGCTGCGAGCTAGAGGTTTGGCTTGGACGACTTACCGCGGCGGTGCGGCGCTTACTCGAACAGGGCGCTTCGCGTGCGCAGGTTTACCCGGTCGGCATCGTCGTAGATGGCACGCAGGCCAAGAGCACCTGGCATTTGCAGCGCGATCTGAACGCATTGCTGGACGCGGAGGCGGGCTCTCGCTGGAAGCTCGATTCGCCGCTGGGCGCTTACTTGACGGGTCGGGCGAAGCCTACGCAGGAAGCCCCGCAGCGAGCGTTATTTCCTGGGCCGGCGCTCACACCCAGCCAGCGAGCGGCGGCCGAGCACTTCTGGGGCTCGAAGTTCAGCGCGGTGCAAGGGCCGCCCGGCACCGGCAAGACGCGCTTGATCTTGCACCTTTGCGCCGAAGCATTGGTGCGCCAAGTGGAAGCGCTACAAGGCCGTAAAAATAGCGGACTGTTCTTGATCGCGAGCAGCAATAACCGCGCGGTCGACAACGTGATCGAGCCGCTGGCTTCAGGTGACGGCCTACCGCTCGCGCTGCGCGCGGGCAGCCGTCAGGTTTGCGAGCAGCAGCTGGCTTTCGGGCTGCGTCGTACGTTGGCCTGGTTGAAACGCGCCGAGAACGAACCGATGGCGGAGCGAACGCGTCGCCTCGCGCAAGCGACGGCCCAGCTTCAGCTCCAACGTGCCGCGCTCGAGCGCGCAGCCGCGGAACCCCGCGCTGAGACGGAAGCTCATGACCAGCTGTCGCACGAGCTATTCGCGGCGGCTGTGGCCGTGCGTGAAGCGTGGGCGAGCGAGCGCGCCAGTGAGCTCGTCAAAGCCGTCGCGACCGCGCTCGGCACCGTCGAGCAGGAGCGTTCGCTGCGGCCACTTTTTCGTAACGAGCCCGGAGCGGCCCGGGCACTGTGCCGCCTGTTCGGCATTTGGGGCTCGACCTTGCTCTCGCTTGGCAACTGCTTTCCCAGTGAGGCAGGCACCATTGCCCGGCTGGTGATTGACGAAGCGGGTCAGTGTCACCCCGCTCACGCAGTCTCCGCGCTGATGCGGGCCGAGTCGGGCTTGGTGATCGGCGATGTGCACCAACTCACGCCCGTGATTGAGCTCGGTGCCGACGACGAAGCGCGCTTGCTGCGAGCGTGCCGGCTCCAAACTCCTGTAGCGCGGCTCCTCCCGTACCGCATTCACGCGGACGCGCGAGTTTCGATCCAGTCGCTCGCTGACCGCGCGCTGGGCGCACGGATTGCACTTCTGGATCACTTCCGCTGTCAGCCCGAGATCATCGCCATCTCGGACAAACTCTGTGGCTATGGCCTGACGGTGCACACGCCTCGCGCGGATCGCAGCCAACAGGTCCAGTATTTGGCGCATCCGGTGTCTCTGGTCGATCTACGCGGCGAACAAGGCGCGCTGGCCGGCAGCTGGTGTAACGAGCTCGAGCTGCAGGAGACCCTCTCGCTCCTGGAGAGCTTGCTCCGCTGCGGAGTGCCGGCCGGTGAAATCGCGGTCATCACGCCCTATCGCGGCCAGCTCGAGCGGCTGCGGCGCGGGTTCGCGGACCGCCGCATCCCGCTCGAATACAGCGTCGAGCTGGCCGAGAATCATGGCGCAGCCGGTCAACAGCGCGCTGGGGTGGCGCTCGGCACGGTGCATCGCTTTCAGGGCGGCGAGCGCAGCATCGTGCTTTTCAGCAGCGTGGTCACGCAGCCAACATCGCTCGGCTTTCTGAACGCACGCCCGAACCTGCTCAACGTGGCCATCTCGCGCGCCCAGCATCACTTCGTGTGTCTCGGTCACGCGCAGACATTGGCTCAGGGCCAGCGCACGCACTTGCTAACGACGAGCGCGCATGCGCTTTCGCCGGCGGCCTACGCCGGCGCTCGAGAGCTGGCTGGGATGTCGCTCCTGCCCGGCTTTTCTTGAGGCCAGCCGCCGGGCGATGGAGCGTCAGCGCAGGTCCGAAATTTTGGCCGCGTTTCGGGCTCGACGCTTGAGGCTCACGACGAGCGTGAGCAGCGCGGCGAGCGTGAGCACGGCCAGCAGCACCGTGTGGCTGGCGGTGTTCATCGCGTGGTGCAGCCAGCGTTCTCCGTAGCGCGACGCGAGCGCGCCGAGCGTGAACCAGATCGGCACGCTGACGGTGCAGCCAAGCAGGTCGAATGCGACGAACTTGGGCAGGGGCATGCGCATCGCACCGGCCGTGAAGAATGTGACGAATCGAACCCCTGCCACTTGGCGACCGAGAAACACCGCGAACGAGCCGTAGCGTGTAAACCAATCCTGAACGCGAACCAGCCGAGGTGGCGTCAGGATGCGACGAAAGAGCGCGAGGCGCTGGCCGAGGCCCAAGCCAAAGCGCCGCCCCAAGCCGTACGCCACCAGGTCGCCCGCGATGATCGGGACCACGACCAGCGCGAATGCTCCCAAGAAGTGGCCGGGCGCGAACTGCCCGTGAGTTTGCTGGGAAACGGTGAACCCGGCCAGCGTGAGCGGAATATCTTCCGGCAGCGGCAGCCCGACACCGGCGAGCAGCAACAGCAGCATGATCGCAGCGAAAATGGTGAATCGGTGCTCGACGTTCCAAGCGGGGTCGAACGCGAGCGAAATGATCTGCTTCGCCGTCCCAGGGGAGGCCTGGGACCACTGAGAAATCATCAACATCGGGACCGCCAACGACGCTGCTAGCACGCTGCGCTCCGCTGCGGGCCTGCCACGACCCAAGACGTCGGCTGGGCCAACGGCAACTCGAAGACGTTCAAGGTCGGGGCGGACGCAGGTGTCGACGCTCTCGAACGGCAACCTGACGTCAGCATCGAGCGGGAACGTAGCAAGCCCGAGCAGCAAACGCGATCGGATAGAGCTTCAATTCGGCAAGCGGATGGTCAGCTCCAGCTCGACCTTCAGCTCTGGCGCGGCGAGGGACGCGACACCCACACCCGTGATGCACGGCTTTGCGCCCTTGAAAAACTCGAGCAGCGGCGGGAACACCTGGGCCAGCGTTTCGGAGTTCAGATCGGTCATGAAGCAACGCGCAATGACAATGTCTTCCGGGGTTGCGCCGAGAGCGTCCAGGGCCGCCTTGGCGTTTGCTGTAACGATCTTCATCTGTTCCGCCAGCTCGCTTGGCGGTGGCTGGCCGTCGGGTCGCCAAGCGACCTGCCCAGAGACGTAGGCCATTCGGCCGGGTTCGACGATCGAGATCTGTGAATAGCCCATCTTTCCGGCGTCCGGCAGGGTGGGCGGGTTCAAGCGAGCAATCGGCTGAGTCATCGGCATCCTCATGGTGTCGCGGAATAATCTTCAGAACCTGTGATAGGCTCTACGTATGTAGAGCTTGCAGCGCAATGGACAAAGGCGAACGCAGGGAAAATATTTTGGCTGGTGTGATCGAGTTGCTCGCGCTCCGGGGAATGGAAGGCGTCACGCACCGCGCGGTCGACGAGGCCTCGGGGCTGCCTCAAGGCTCCACCACCTATTACTATCCCAAGAAGGTGGCGCTTCTGATCGCTGCAGCAGAGCACCTCGCACGGCTCTTGGAGAAGAACTGCGATGAGCTCCAAGTCGGTTTTGCGCAGCGAGCCGCAACGCAGGGCATGGACTCAGCCGTGGCGTACGTCGCTCGCGAGCTCGTCACCTATGCCGATGACGCAAAGCATCTCTTCCTCGCGCGCATGGAGCTGACTTTGGCCTCCGCGCGTCGAGAAGACCTTGCTGGCGTCGGTGCACAATTGACTGCGGCTGCGCGTCGACCGATCGAGTTCTTCCTCAGACTCATCTCGGAGGGAAAGTCCGATGTGCCGATCGAAACTTGTGCCGGTCTGATTGACGGGATCACCTTGATGTATGCGACGGGGCAGGGGCCCAAGCCGACGACCAAGCAAGTCGCGGCCGTCTTTCGCGCCATTCTTTAGGCGCTTCGAATCGGCTCTAACTTCGTCAGTACGGATTGTCCGTAGCGAGCAGCACGCTTTTGCGCGGCTGCGGCTTTCCGTGGCGCCGAGGCTTGAACTTCGGTGGGTCGTGTTTGCTCGTGGCTGCTGAAGCCTCGGGTCCCCGAGCGAGCGAGGAAGCCCGCGGTTGAGATGTATCCGGCGGTTGAGATGCATGTGACATGGGGAGCTGCGACGGATCCGACATGGCAACGACCAGGTTCGATTGGACGCTCGCTGCCGGAGCTGGCGCCGCAGCAATGCCCGTGTCGCTCCGCCATACGAGCACGGCGACAACGACTAGACTGAGCGACAGCGTCGCCGCCAGCGCTGATCCGAGGCGTGGCGATCGCGCCGAGACGCGCGGGGCTAGTGTAACCGGTGGCGCTGATGCCGTGGGTTCACTAGCGGGACCGAGCCCCGGCAGCGTCTCGAAGCGAGGTCGTGCCGATGCTGTCGGCAGCGTCCTTTCGTGCGTTGATGCAACTGAAAGTGCCTCCCACTCGGCGTCGATGGAGGAGGTGCGCCCCGTCTGGCTGAAGCCTTCGAGGCGGATGCAATGGCGGAATGGAAGCGGCACTTCGCTTCTCGTCGGCGACTTCGACAGGCTGTTTGGCATGGTGGATCGTTTCTCCGTAGAGGTTCTCCGCGAAGCCGACTGACCAGCGGAGGAAAGACCTAACCTGCTGACTGCACGGAGAGTGCCATACGGATGACGTTAAAAACGTCGGTTATTCCGCGGCTGCGTACTCGGAGTGATGCCTGCTGACCTCACTTCCGAGCCCAGTGCTCCTCAGCGCCGCGCTCGTCGAACCGCTCGCGTGTGGCGAAGCGTTGCGCGCAGCAAAGCGTTGTTCTCATGCGTAGCGGTCGCGATCCTGAACGGCGCGCTCAGCGCATCCGCGCTGAAAGCAAGGTGAGCCACGCTTGCGTCTCGCTGACGACCGCAGCTGCTCCCTTCGGGCAGCGATCAGCCCACGCTTTCGCCTGTCATCGCGAAATGATGGTCTCGGGCGATCCGAATCGCGCTGGCCGAGAGTGAGTTTGCTGGCGCCTCCAGAGGCAACGCAGCTAGAATCCATTCGTTGTCCCCCTGCCGCGATGCGCCTGTGGAAAGGGATGAATGTCGAAAGGATTTCGCGTCATGAAGAGAACTCGCCCCGGCTTCCCCTTAGTATTGATGTTACTTGCGTCTTCTGCCTGCTCATCGGGTGGGAGCGGCGGATCGGCCGGTGCTCCGGGCAAGGGCGGAACGACGGGCAGCGGAGGGGCCATCAGCACGGGTGGCGGCGGCAGCAACTCGGGCGGCAGCAGCACTGCGGGCAGCAGCGCCGCCGGCAGCAGCACGGGCGGCAGCAGCACCGCGGGCGGTAGCACGGCCGGGGGCGGCAACCTCGCGGGTAGCAGCACGGGTGGCAGCAGCACGGGCGGCGGTAGCACCGCTGGCGGCAGTACGGGCGGTGGCGCGGGCGGCGGCGGACCACTCGCGTGTCCGGCCTTGCCCACCGCGGTGATTGCCGCGAAGGACGTGATCCAAATCAACGACGACGGTGGATGGTGCTGGTACCAAGACGAGCGCGTCGTCATCGATACCAAGACGAAGAAAGCGATCGTCGGATCCGTGGCGACCGGCAGCTCGCGCAACGGGCAACCCGAGGCCGTCATTTACGATATCGCCGCGGGTACCAAGACCAAGTACAACCTCGGAGGCAAGCTCAACCCCGATGATCACAACGCCCCAGGTTTCGTGGTCATGCCCGACGGAAAATACGTGGCCATGTGGGCCACGCACCGCGACAATTGTTACAGCTACTACGGCGTGTTCGACGGCACGCAGTGGTCGTCGAAGACCTATGATTGGGCGAAGAACGGCTGTGAGTGGGAGGCTGGCCAGAATCCCAACTCGCCGCACAAGATCACCTACGCCAATCCTTGGTACCTATCGGCGGAAATGAAGATCTTCAGCGCCGTGCGCTCGATTAGCACGAGCCCGGCCATGCTCGCCTCGAGTGACGGCGGCGCGTCCTGGAACTTGTACGGTCGGCTCACCTCGACCCCGACGGTCGGCTATGTCGCCGGATACTACAAATATTGGGGCAATGGCACTGACCGGATCGATTTCGTAGCCACCCAAGCCCATCCACGAGACGACAAGACCAGCCTCTGGCACGGCTATTACAAGGGCGGCAAGCTGTACGACAGCGCGGACAAGGTGATCGACGACAACGCGGGCGACACCACCGCGCAGAACATCGACAAGTTCACGATGGTCGTGGCGCACGGCACGCAACTCAAGACGCCGGGCGGGATGATCCCGCTCTATCGTTTGTGGAACCACGACATCGTTCGCTACGACGACGGCACGATCGTGGTCATGGGACAGGCGCGGGCCGATTTCCCCGACAGCACGCCTGCTGCCACGGGAGCAGATCCTGACAAGCGGCTGATCTACGCGCGCTGGGATGGCAAGGCCTGGACCGTGACGTACCTGGCCAAGGCAGGCCCGAAGTTGTACCCGGATGAGCAGGACTACACCGGTCTCGGCGCTGCCCACCCCGACAACCCGAACGTCATCTTCGTGTCCACCACCTTCGATCCGCGCACCGACATGGCCGTTCCCAGCAAGAAACACGAGATCTTCATGGGCGTCACTTGTGACAAAGGGGCCACCTGGAAGTGGGCGCCGCTGACCGAGAACTCGACGAAGGACAACCTGCGCCCGGTCGTTCCCAAGTGGGACGCGGACCACACGTTCCTCTTGTGGGAGCGGGGCGATTACAACACGGCCCAGACTTACAAGACCGAGATCCTAGGCACGACCGTGTTGTCCACCGGCGCGCTGTAAGCGAACGACCCGAAGCGCGCCGCCACTTCGCTGGCGGCGCGCTGTGAGAAGCCTCAGGGGCGAGCTCACCACGCACGAGCTCGAACTCGTCCAAGCGCGTGGCCACCGCTCTTGGGGCGACGCGAGCTCGCCCGGAGCTGTTGGCGCGACGTGGGTTGCCCCCATGACACGACCGCAATGAGCGCGGCGAGCCGTGTATCGATGCATTTTGTCACCGACGTAGTAGCGGTTGTGCCGGCGCGTCCACCCTGGCTCGTCCGTTGCACGGCGAGCTTCATGGCCTTGCTGAAGAGCTGCGCGTTCGCCGCGCTGACCCTTTCGTGCGCGGTGAACGAGACTGAGAGCAATTGGCCGCCTTCCCAGGCGCCCGTCGCTTGGCAAGCAAGCGTACGGCCCGAAGAGCCGCTCGAGGCCCCGACCCAAGCCCTCCCGCGCTCTTATACGGTTACAGAGGAACAGGGCGTGGTCCGTCCGCTCGAAGTCCCGGGCTTCCAGCCAGCGCTGCTCTTTACGCCGACTGGAGACTCACCGCGGCCGTTGGTGATTGCAGCCCACGGCGCTGGCGGCGGGCCAGAGTGGGAATGTGAGTACTGGCGAAGGCTCACTCGTGGCCGAGCATTCATTTTGTCCCTGACTGGCACGCCACTCGGCAAAAACTACGCGGGCTACTTTTTTCGCGATCATCACGCTTTGAATCGAGAGCTGATTGCGGCAGAGCAGGCCGCACGCGCCCACGCGCCTCGCATCCTCGCTGGCTCTGGGATCTACACTGGCTTTTCCCAAGGCGCGACCATGGGCACTCCCATCCTCGCGCAACACGCCAACGCATTTCCCTACGGCGTGTTCATCGAAGGCTTCATGTCTTGGAACGTGCCAGGTGTCCGGCAATTCATCCGCGCGGGCGGGCAACGGGTGCTGATTGCCTGCGGCTCCAAGGAGTGTGCGACCGCGGGCAAAACTTCGATCCGTTGGTTCGAGGCCGCCGGAGCCGAGGCCCGGCTCGAGTATGCTCCGGGCGCAGGACATACGCCCGGCGGCCCGGTAATGGAAAAAATCGAAGCCGCGCTGCCTTGGTTGTTGGGGGAAGATCCGAATTGGCGCTGACGGCTTCGTGACGATGCATTTTGTCACTGCCTGACACGAACGCGGCGACTCGGTGTCACACTCGCGCGCTCAGCTGCCCACGAGCACGCCCACGCGCATTTCGGACCTGCGCGCCTACGTGCAGCGTATCCGGTGCGGGCTCTGGCGTGCCCGGTGCTGGGGGTTCGGGTGCACTCGGCGTGTCAGGTTGGAGCGGAGGATCTTCGATCGGCGGCCGCGGCGTGGGGCTCTGAGGGTCTGGATCTGGGCTCAATGGCGGATCTTCGATGGGTGGGCGTGGAACGTCGGGGCCAGGGCTGGTCATGCCTTTGACGGAGCAACAATCGTTCCTCGCGTCCTCGCGTCCGCCTCAGCGGCCATCGGCGGACGGTTCTGCGTACAACCAGTCGAGCGCGCTGCCCATCGTGGCTTCTGGATTGTCTCCCATCGCCCCGTGACGGGCGTTGGGCAAGGGCAGGTAACGAGCGCGACGGCCGGCGGCGAGAAAGGCCTTGCTGCTGGCCTGCATGATGTCCTGACGATCGAGCGTGCCCGCCATCATGACAGCGGAGCGGATCCCGAGCCCATAGGGCGAAACTTTCGTGGGGCCCGCCATCAGAACCAAGCGCGTGTAGCGAGCCGGCCACTTTCGAGCGAGTGCCTCGGCGCGATTGGCTCCCTGCGAGTAGCCAATTGCCGTCACATCCTCGATCGGATCGGCAAAGCCCAGAGCGCGGAATGCAGAGACGATGCGCGCATCGAGCGCGGCCGTATCGAGCGACCACTTCGCGAGCGGTGTGCCGTCGCAAGCGCGATCGCCCTGTGGCGCGATCAGCGTCCCATGCTGAGCGGCGCTGCGGGCAAACGATTGTGCATAGCCGAGCCCATGACCACAGATGCCATGGATGAACACCAGCTTGCCCGGGCCGCGCGGCTCGCCCCGCAGCACGAACATCGGCGGCGTTGCATCGTCCAAGGGCTCGACCCGTAGGAAGTTTGCCGACCTCGCTTCACGCGCCCGTACCTGCTCCGTTGCGGGCGCGGTAGGGCGGTCGCGGCGCGGCGTCAGCCACGCGGGCGGCTCACAATAAGGAAAGAATGCCAGAGATGAGGCGAGCAGGGCGACCTTCGTCATGGGCCGCCCAAGACCCTGCAAAATCCGGGCTCAAGCGGATCAATGGCCAAGCACCGGAACTTCTTGACGCCAAAGATCGTTCTCAGCGACTGAAGATTCAGGTCGTCGGGGCGGCGCTGCTCTCGACCTGCGTGAGTAGCGGGAGGAGCGTGGGAGTGGTTCGGGTGACCAACCAGTGTGCGACTTCGGTGGGTTCCAGTGTCTCGCCACGCGCGCTGAGATCGCCGGAGCGCGCATCCGAGATTAAGCTTCGCAAGGCTTCGAGAGCTGCCAGGGCTTCCGCGTCGGGCTGAATGAACCGGCATCCCAATCGCGTCAGGTTTTCTAGATGCTCCCGCGTCTTCCGTGCCCCGCTCGAAATTTCGAGCCCAGCGTGGCGAATGACGATGGGCGCCGCGGCCTCCTTAGTGGTCGAGGCGTTGAGCCGGCCCAGCAGTTTGCGAAACCGCGCTGCCAGGCTATTCATGTTCCGTTCGTTGCAGATCGCTACTTCGAAGTCCCCTCGCGGGCCACGCAATACCACGTCCGCGGCAGACGCCTCGAGGGCCGCCAGCGAGGCGAACTCTTTGCACTTCTCGAAGGCGAACCAGGCGATGGGAAGCCCGTGGGTGAGGGTTCGCGTCGAGTCTTCTGGTCTGTGTTGCAGGGCGCTCCGGCGTCGCTCGAGGTACTCACTCTCGAGCACCATCTCGGAGGTGTCCGAGATCCCGTCGCCGCCTGTCTTCAGCTCCTCGAAGCGTTCCGAGCACTTGGCGATGATCTTGCGCGGCGTGCGGGTCGAGGTTTGAAATAATTGATTCAGGAACGCTGCGCCGATCGGAAAGAGTGGGTCGAGCTTCTTGGCACGGAGCGCCTTGAGCTCGGGCACGCTGTCGAGGCGTGCCCTGACGAGTTCTTCCGTTTGCGCGGGCGTTAGCGGTTCGAGGGTCGCCTGCCGTCGGATCACCCGATCGCGATCGGCCTCTCGCATGTTGGTCTTCAGATCGTCGACGAACACGCTCTGCACGCAAGAGATGATCAGCACGTTCGGATCGGCGTCCGCTAGATCCGCCGCCATGCGGCCGAAGCGAAAGAATGCGTCGTTATCTCTGGGGTAGCGTTGCAGTGATTCAAGCTGATCGAAGCAGAAAACCAGCGGTAGAGTCTCGCCCGCGAGCCGGCAGAGTGCCGTGACCACGCGGCGCGCGACTTCCTCGCGTTCTTCGCCTTCTTCTGCGCCCACTCCGAGCTTCGACAGGACTTGTTCCGGTAGGCTGTCGCCCTTCAACCAAGCCGTCGCATCGAACGTGTAACGGCGGTGAACTAGGTGATCGAGCATGACGAACACGTCCCGGCCGAGGTCCAAGTGTTCCGCGGTGCGCTGAAGGTGCTCCGTGACCGACTCTCCTTCGGTGCCGGTGAGCACGCGCATCGCGAGTACCCACTTTCGGGGCGGCTCTTTCAGATGCGCGGCGATCTGATGAGCGACCAAGCGCTGGAGCTGCGTGACGCCTTGCTCTTGGCGCAGCAAGTCCGTGGCTAGGCGCTGCCGCACACACTGCCAGAGTGTCGTTGGGCTGCTCTGCAACCGCACTGCGACGAAAACGCAGCGCAGCGCCTGATCTGGCGCGTCCTTGGCGGTCGCGAACAGGTGCTGCTGAAAACGCGAGATCAGGTGTGTCTTGCCGGCGCCTGGCGCGCCATAGATGAGTAACGAGTCGCTCTTGCCCTGACTGACGTTGTCGAGGCCCTTGAGGCATTGCTCGAATGCATTTTGTTGGATCGAGCTGATGTCGAACGCCAGCGGCTGCCACACATCCTGAATCACGACCCCGTGGAACGGATTCGGGATCGCTCCCAAAGCGTGTTCTGACTTCGCTACAGACATGGTCATTGTTCTCCCCGCAACGCGACGCCTACGTAATAGTTGCCGTGGCGATCCAGGACGAGCTCATCGCGCTCCGCCTCGGAAAGGTTACCAACGTAATCATGGTGATGAAGAATGAGCGCGTCGTCGGCATAGAGTTGGAGCACAGCCTCGTCGAGCCGGCTCTTTGGCAGCTGAAGGGCGGCTCGCAATTTACGAATGGGGATCAAGGCTCCGTGCCCTTCACGGGCAACGAGGGCCTGCACGCCCCGCAGCACGTTGGTTCGGTCGTCGCCCGACGGTTCGACGGAGTCGGCTCGGCGAATGTTGACCCCTTCCCGCGAGAGTCCAGCCAGCAATGCGGCGACCAAGGCCTGTTCGCTGACACCGACGGCGGCAGCCTCGCCGCGCGCCTCTTTCCATTTTGCGAGCACCGGCGCGATGAATTCGTCCGGAGGCGGACCGCCGAGCGAATAGCTTTCGACCGTCTTGGATGGCTTGCCGTCTTTGTTGAGCTTGCGTCGCCCATAGATCTCGTGCGCCGATGTCAGAGCCGCCAAGACTGACGTGTAGTCTTTGAGCGCGAGCCCAGGGAGGTTTGCCTTGACGCGCTCTTTCAGCAGGTTCGCTGATAGCGTGCCGGCCCCGAGGAGCTTTAGAATCTCGTTCGGAGCCAGCTCACGCGGTGCTGGCTTCGGTGGCGGCGGTGGCGGCGGCGCCCCGAAGACGTAGGTTGCGATCGTCTTCTTGGGCTTGCCCTTGGCGCCTAGCTCGTGAACTCCGTGGACTCTTTGTGCGGCGACGAGTGCGTCTAAATACGCCTTGAATTGCGTGGCCTTGAGCCCGTTGAGCTTCTTCAGCACGCGCTCTTTCAATTGGGCGGCCGCCAGCGGTGCCGACTTCAATTCGTCGAGAATGACCGCTTCGGCGCTCGATCCGGAATGGTTATGTTCCATCGCGTTCATGTGCGTGATTCCTCGATTGATCAGATGTCGAATAAGCCGCGGCGCTCGTCCAGTGTGTGCATGCGCTGCTTGCGTTCTTCCAGAGCGGCGGTGATTCGTTTGCCGAGCTTTTCGGCCTCGGCTTCCAGCGCCGGGTGGTGTCGCGGCCCAAGCACCGTCAGCACGTCTCGAACGGCGACATCGCAGTAGTCGACGCCCGTCGATGGCCGTTGAGCGCCGGTTTTGATGAGCTGCACACTGCCCTCGGCGATTCCTTCGTGCAGGGCCGAGCCGTCAAAGTAATTCATCAGGCACCAGCCCACCGGATCGCGGGGGTAGATGATATTTTGAAACTGAGGGTGCGGGCGCAGCATGACCCGCGCCGTCAACCTACCGATCAGCGCCAGCCCGAGCTCCCGCGGCGCAGCGCCCACCAGAGTGGACACCACCTGATCGAGCATCGGGATCGCAAAGTACCGATCATAACGGTCCTGATGAATGATCTTCAGAAACTGCAGCTCTTGCTCCCACTCGGACCAGCGCCGCTGCATTGCGGAGTAGAAGTCACTGGCAAGCGTGTCCTGTTGATCGCGTACGAAAGAAGCCGCGTGAAACTCCTGCACGCTCTTGTGTAGGAAGCGATACTCGTCGAGCCCATCCTTCAGCAACAAGCAGGTGATGCGGCAGATGTCGTCGACGGCCCCGTCCGGTGGTTCGTCGAGCTTGAGCCATTTCAGCGCGCTCGCTGCGGCTCCGTTGAGGGCACTTTCCCTGAGAGCGGAGACTCCGTCGCGGCGTGTGATGAAGCACAAGCAATTGAAGAACGTCAGCAATTGCGAGTCGGATAGATTCGAACGTCGGGGTCGCCGATAGCCGGCCTTTGCCGAGTCATGGCGCTGCAGCAACAACATGAACAGCGGCTCGTAAAATGCCACGCGATTTTCGGGAATGCCCTGTCCCACGCGGAAGTGAACGACGAGCAGCGAAACCATGAGCGGCGTGGTCAAGAGCCGCGCAATGGACTCGTGTGCCTTGCTGACTCCGTTCACGATCTCCTCAGCCAGAGTCGGGTCCCTGGTAATGCGCGCGACGACCTTCGCGTATTCACCGGGACCCAGCGGCGCAAGATCGAAGACGCGAAAGTGCGGCGAGCGCTCGATCGCGTTCTCCGGACGGCTGGTCACGATCATGCGCAGAGTTGGCGTGCGAATGCTGAGATGTTCCAGCTCCTGCACGATGGCTGAGGCTTGCTCCTCCGCGACTTCATCGAAGCCGTCGAGCAGCAGAACGAGCCGCGACGCCTTGGCTAAGTACTCGAAGATCTCGGCATTCGCGCCCTCGAGGCCGAGATTTTTCATCTCGTCGAGCGCGGCATCGACTATCGACTGTGCTGCTGTCACTTTGCGCAGCTCAACGAACACGGGAATGCGTGCGCCTTGCTCGAGTTCGCGGGCTGCCAGATACCGCAGAAACGTCGACTTGCCCTGACCAACCGTGCCACGCACTACCAGATTGCCATCGAAGCTGAAGTCTTGAAGGCGATCGACGACTTTTGGTGCCTCGGTACTGCTCTTGATCTTCGAGGGGTAATAGAATTTGACGAGATCGAGTTCTTTCTCGACCTGCCAGATCGTCTTGACCTTCCGCAACCGCTTGCCGTGCTCGCAAACCTTGTCGAGGACGGCCCTGGCTTGCCAGCGTTTGAATGCAGACTTGGCGTAAGAGACGCCCCCTTTGCCAGCTTCGTCTCCGATGGTCTCGAACAACGCCCCCAGCGCAGTCTTTGTGGCAGCCACCCCAGCGAACACGATCATTTCAGGTCCCATGACGAAACGCTCCCACTCAAGCGCCTAACACCTCTTGCTAGTGGCGGGGACGCCCTTTTGAGCTCGGGAGGGGTTTCCCAGCGCCATTGAAAAAAATGACTATGGGGATCCCACCGTCCTTGGGGCGGCGGGATCCGAACCGCCCGCCGAAAACCTCACGAAGCTCGAACGTTCCAGCGTGCGCGCACGATGAAGGCGTGCCCCTGCGGCGTGAGCGACAAGAGTTCGTCTCGACGATCCGACGGGCAGGGCGGAGGAGGTTCAACATTTAGGCAACTGCGGTTGGCGCTGACCGATGTCTCGGCGGAACCATGGATTCGCCGGAAGTCATCGAGCGTGTGCGCGTTGGGTTGGCGTTAGTTGATCGCATCGCGAGACGATTCGACCGCGCGCTGGACGGCTCCATTGAGGGCGAGGATTTGGCTGGGTATGGGCGCATTGGGCTGCTGGCGGCTGCGCGGGCCTTTGACCCGAATCGCGGGCTTTCATTCGCTGCCTACGCCGCCATTCGCATTCGAGGCGCGATCTGGGATGCGGCGCGCGCCGAAGCTGCCATGCGCCTGCGCGGGGTCTCGGCAGAACATCTCCCGAGCCAGGAGTTTGGCGCGGCGCACTCGCGGGGGATCCGCAAGCTGTCCGAAAGGCTAGCTGAGACGAGCCCTTTGGGGACGCTCGGGGTGGTCCTGGAAGTGACCAGTCAGGAAGACGGCGAATTCGCCGTGACCTATGCGGACCCGGAGCAAGAGCTGTCAGAAGCTCAGTTCGCTGCCTTCGTTGTGCGCTGCATTCAAGACCTGTCGCACGAAGAAGCGGAGCTGGTTCGGCGTCACTGCTTGGAACACGAGCGCATCGACCGCGTTGGGCAGGACCTCGGCATCAGCAAGTCATGGGCCAGCCGCATGCTCGGCCGTGCCATCAAGCGTTTGCGCAAACAAGCGCGACGGCTCAGTCGGCCCGGCTGAGCCACGTGGGATCGCTCTCACCGCGCCAGTGACTCAGGCTTACGCCCGGGGAAGGGAGGTGCGTTGGTGCTCTTCGAGGTAGCCACAGGCGCGGGTCATGATCGCGGCGCCCAGGGCGGAGCGGGGATCGACGCTCAGATCGGCGATCGAGACTTTCTCGAGCTCGGCGCGGTAGGCTTTTTCGGCGCGCAGCATGGCGACGTTCACGCCGCAGGGGGCTTTGTGAAAGCGTTCGGCGATCGGGGAGGGGCCGCGTTGGCGGATTTCCGAGCAGCGAAACGCGGGCTCTGGTCCTTCGATGGCCAGTACGATGTCGAGCAGCGAGATGTGTGCGGGGTCGCGCGCCAGGCGGTAGCCGCCTTTGGGGCCGGGCACGGACAGCAGCAGGCCGGCGCCGGCCAGCGCTTGCAGGTGCTTGAGCAAGTAGCTGCTCGACACGCCGTGATACTCCGCCAGGGCGGAAGCAGGCAGCACGCCATCGACGGGCAACCCGGACAAGAGCAGGACGCTGTGGATCGCTTGTTCGACTCCGTCACTGAGCTTCATTGCGGACCGTCCGCGCGCTGCGAGGTATAGATGCGCGTTGTCGATGATTCGAGCAGGGCGCGGGTGTGGAGCGTCATGTAGTCGATGAATACGCGCACGCGCGCGGGCAAATGCTGCCGGCTGAGGTAGCAGAGGTAGTGCCCGCGGTCATCGGGCGCGTAGCCTGCGAGGCAGGTCAGTAGTCGCCCGCTCTGCAGCAGCTCGCAGATCTGATAGCCTGCCAACTGCGCGAGGCCCTGCCCGTCGAGTACGGCACGCAATACTAGGTCCGCATCGTTGAAGCTGCTCTTGCCGTTGGGCGTGAACTTCTTCGGCTTGCCGGCGACCTTGAACTCCCACTCGCAAATCCGACCCGAGGCCAGGCGGTAGTTGACGCAGCGATGATCGCTGAGCTCCTCCACGCGGCTCGGCAGCCCATGTTGGGCGGCGTATTCGGGGGAGGCGCAGACCACGAGCTGCATCGGCGCTAGTTGCTTGGCGATCAGCTGGCCTTGCTCTAGCGGGCCGTCGCGAAAGGCGATGTCGATGTGTTCGGCGCTAAAATCTGGCGTGCCCTCGTCCAGCCGCAAATCGACGGCGATTTCTGGATATGCAGCTTGAAAGCCGCTCAAAAGCGGGGCGACCACCTTGCGTCCGAAGCTGACCGCAGAGCTGACTCGGAGGCGACCCCGAGGCGGTCCTTCGCGAAGCTCACGCAGGCCGTCGACGGCTTGGACGATGCGCTCGACGCCTGGGCGGCAGTTTTCGTAGAACAGCTCACCCTCGCGCGTGAGCGAGGTGCTGCGGGTGGTGCGAAAGAACAAGCGCGCGCCGAGCTGCTCTTCCAGCTTCTGAACGCTGCGACTGATGGCCGAGCGGCCAACGCCGAGGCGGTCGCCCGCCTTGGCGAAGCTGCCCTCGCTCACCACCGCGATGAACGCAACCACGCCGGAATAACTGGCCGCGAAACTTTTGGCCAGGACGTCTGCGCTTTCCTTGATCGGGGCGCTTGGGGAGTGGGCGGCGGGGGACAAAAGCGGCACCTCTCGGTCGCTCCCAGTGTATCGCGGATAAATGTTGTCCGCAATACAAATCCCCCGGTCTGCTCGTGGTTTTTGGCCGCGCTCGGGCAGGGGCGCTCACGATTTCGTCACCTCTTTGCCTGCACAGGGCGACGAAGGACGGCGGGCGCCGCGCGTCTGGGAGGCCGCCGTCGCGACCGAAAAACTCTACTGTGCAAACACAGTAGAGTTCGGCGGCGAAAGGGGGAGTCTCCAGAAGCGACCAGTACCAAGGAGGTGACGAATGATGAGGGGGCGCGGGGCTAGGTGAGGGCCGCCTGGTCTAGGCCGAACGCCTTGTCTGCAGAGCCGGGCGGGGTTTGGAAGGCGACGTTGACGCGATTCCAGGCATTGATGCCCATCACCAGGAAGGTGAGGTCAGCCAGCTCTTTCTCCGAGAACTGCGAGCGGACATGCTCGTAAATCTCGTTCGGCACGCCGTGCTCGGGAAGGCGGGTCAACACCTCGGTCCAGGCCAGCGCGGCGCGTTCGCGAGCGGAGAACAGCGGCGATTCACGCCAGATGGACAAATGGTACAGGCGTAGCTCGCGTTCGCCGTGGATTTTGGCCTCCTTCACGTGCATGTCCAAGCAGAAGGCGCAGCCATTGAGCTGAGAGGCACGGATATTGACCAGATCGTGGAGTTGCTTGTCGATCCCAGCTTGCTTGATGGCTTCGCTGAACTCGAGGAATTTCTTGAATAGGCCGGCAGATTGCCGGGCGTAGTCGATGCGTTGGGTCATGAGCGCTTCTATGGGCGAAGAACTCACTCTGCGGAAGACGCGCGGCAGGGCTCAGCGTGTTGCCTGTTCGGCACCAAACTGCTTTCGGCTCGTGGCGTCAGCTGTTTGCGGGCTTGTTCGTCCATTGCAGGCGACTGAGGGACGTCGTGGCGCGTTCACTCACTTTGAGATCAGAATCCCCGACGAGCCTCAGCAGCGCTAGGTGGCAGGTTGGCCTTCGGTGTCTTTCGTGGCAGGCAAGTCTCCAGAGCGCGTGAGCAACTTCGTATCGGACTGCTACATGGCTGTCCGTTTCGAGCTTGAGAACGAGGGGGAGAACTCGATCGGGGACTCGCCCTTTACCTTTGAGCGCACGCAGTCCGGTCGCTCGTACTGCGGCCTCACGCAGCTCGGCGTCTGATGAGGCCATCATCTCACAGAGAATGTCCGCGGCCCGGTCGTCGAAATGGTTGCCTTGTGCCAGCGTCAAAAAGATCGGAGCCCTGACCGCGGGCCCGCCCAGGCGAAGCAGCGCGTAAAATTGCTCGAGAGCGAGCCGGTTGCTGCCCAGAGTCCCAACCGCGTCGGCAATCTTCGTGGCCTCGCCCGAGTAGAGCTGACTGAGCCATTCTTTCTCGTGTCCTTCTAGCGGCTTCACGGTGAGCATCATGTCCTCCGCGCGCCGCCGCCAGCGCTCCTCGAGCCAGGTGGCGACCGAGCGCGCCAACTCCTCTTGAAAATTCGCCTGCGTGAACCGCACGACCGTGTGGGTGTTGCAAATTTCGGTCTTGAACCGCTCGAGCTGCGCGCGGCTCTGCGGATCGGTGTCAATCATGCCTGGAGTAGCCAGAAAGTTGGCGTCGTCGGCCACGAAGAAGATCGAGTCGACGTCCATGTCGCGAGCCAATCGATATTCGTACTCGGTGAACGAGACGTTCATGCCGGGCACCAATGATCCGTATCGGTAGCCGAGAATACCAATGTAGAGATCGCACGATTGTACTTGATCCGCGATCACGTCTGCGGGGGTCAACGCTTGGGCGCCGAAGCGCTCCATGCCACGCCAGACCAATTCACGCTTCTCCAGCGCTTGCACCGTTTGCTGGCGCAGCACCTCGAGATCTCTGAACGTCGAACTGACGAAGACCAGCGGGACGACCTTAGGCATTGCCCGCTTCCTCCAGAATTGCCGCGCGTCGCAGCGTGACCGTGAAGCAGGCGCCGGTCGGGTCTGCTCCGCAGTATCGGATGGCCCCCCCTTGTTCCTCAGCCAGTCGGCGGGCGATCGCGAGACCGAGGCCGCTACTGTCGCTGCCGCTCGTCCCCCGCTCGAAGAGCTTCTCGACGAGTTCAGGCGCCACGCCTGGGCCGTTGTCGGAGACCGCGACGTACACGTCGCCCTCCAGGCTTCGACAGGATATTCTGATCTCTGGGTTCTTGGTCGCCGCTTCTTGAAGCTCCCAGCGAGCGTTGTCGACCAGCTCCGAGAAAATGTCGTACATGGCGTCGGCGTCGCCCAACACCCAAAGCTGGCTGGATTCGAGATCGATCACGCAACCGGCGTTCTCCGCGGCGACCGTCTTGAGCACGTCCGCGATGTCTGCGGCGCCGGTGGCCATTCGCAACGGTGTCCCGAGACGCGCGATGGTGTCTACCAGGCGACCAGCAGCGAGCACGCTCCTCTTGACGCGCGTGGTCAGCGCTTGCCGCGCTTCGATCACCTGTCTCAACGCGAGCTGTGTCTCCACTCTGCCGATGTTGTCGCCAACCCGCCTCAGCCGAGTGTTCAACGTGTGAGTGACATCGTCGACAGCGCGCCTCCAGTTGGCCAGTTGCTGGTAGGTGGCCAGCTGGTCCTTCAATCGGACGCTGTGCAGGCTCAAGGTCGCCCAGCGCGCGAAGGCGTCCAGCATGGGCCGAGTGTCGCGATCGATGAACTCTTCGTCGAACTTGAAGCGCCGATCGAGGACGACCAAGCCGAAGCGCTCGTCTCCGAGTATCAGTGGCGTACAAGCGAGGGCGCAGCGATCAGCGCCTTCGTACAAGGGAGCCAGGTAGCCGCGCAGCGGATCGCTCTCGCTGCCTTGCAGGATCTGCGACGACCGGGTCTCGAAGCACGTCGCCACGAGCCCGGGGAGATCGAGCGGCAGGCTGAGCTTGCGGCTGTCTTGGCTCAGGCCACTGTCGGTCTCGGGCCGCAGAGACACGCGATGCGCGAGTCGTTCTGCGTCGTTCAACTGCCAGTGCAAGAAGTCGTGCCCGGAGGTCGAGATCTCATCGGCCTTTTCTTCGAGCGCCTTCCAGGTTTGATGCGCTTCTGTGTCGGTGCGAGCCCCGACGGCCAGGTATCCCGTCAGTGTCTGAGCGTCAGCCGTGAACACGAACGCCCGACTGAAACCGAGGCCCACACCCGCGGTCAAGCCGGTCACGATCAGTCGCAAGACTTCGTCGACGTTCCGCGTCTTGCCGTGACGTCCCGGTCGCAACAAGCGCTCGCCGACGCGGCTGAGCACCAACGCTTGTTGAAATTGCCGTTCGAGCCGCCCGTATTGCCGAACGCTGTGAATGGCAATTGCTCCTTGAACGGCCAAGGTGCGCAGAAACTGCTCATGGCGATCGGTGAATGCGTCGGCGTTCCGCTGCTCCAGGTTGATCACACCGACGAGAGCGTCGCCTTCGCCTTCCAACATCGGCACGGCGAGCTCCGAGCAGGTCTCGGGATCGACCTCGCTATAAGCGGGCACCGGCCCGTCGGGCGCAGGGCCGCCCGGCTCTTGTCTGGGCAAGGAGCGCACGTTGCCGGTTCGGAATGGTTGCTTGCTCCGCGCAACCCAGCCCACGATTCCGCGACCGAGCCGCACGCGCTCCGAGAGTGACTCCTCGGAATTGCCCTTCGGGTAGCCCTGAGCGGTGACGATTCGCAAGCGCCCACGTTCGGGTTCCCAGAGCGTGACGTCTCCCGCGTCTGCTCCCAACGTGTTTCGGGCCTGCGTGAGCAGCTCGTTGTAGATCAGCTCGAGGTTCGGCTTGCGGGCGCCGGAGACGATCGCCCGGTCGACGGCGCGTAGCGCATCGAGCTCGCGCTTGGTGGTTTCTGCGTCGTGCTTCCTGGCCGAGATTTCGCGCACGTACAGGCGCCGCGTCTGAATCGCGACCGCGACTGCGGCGGCCAGCGAGGTCGCCAGCGCACGGAATGACTTTCCGTCTTTGCCCTCGAAGTGAGGCGCTCGATAGTTTGCAAAGAGGCAACCGACGATCTCGTCGTCGTATGGCGATCGCAGCAGCAAAACGACGCAGGATCGGATCCGTTCGCGCTCGACGAACCGCTTGCGAGCGATTCCGTCTTGCCGGGGCCCGCGCAAGAATTGTCCGGCCGGCTCCTTTTCGAAGTCCGCGATGAACAGCGAGCTGCCCTCGCGGATGGCTTGATGAACGACGTCCCCCGGATGTACTTGGGTCTTCATCACGCTGATGTCGTTGAAGTCTCCCCGGATCACCGCGCGTGGAGCAAACTGCCGATTTTGAGCGAAGTACTCGTAGAGCGTGACGTTCCTCGCGTCGAGCATATGAAGGATGTTGTCGGTCAGTTCGCCCAGCAGGCGTTCGACGGCGGCTTCCTCGTCCGTGGCTGGGCGCTCCGAGAGCGCGCGAATGACCCTTTGCAGGCCGGTGACGGTCGCTGCCTCCTCGGCGCCCCTGGAGATCTGTCGGAACACCAAATGATTGTGGATGGCCACCTCCATTTGCGGGACGAAGACGCTGACGAGCTCGAGTTCCTCCCGGGTGAACTTATGGATCTTGTGCCAGTAGTGGACGTAGAGCACGCCTCGAATGTCGGGAGCGAGGTGCAGCGGGAAGGCTGCCATCGAGCGCACGCCGGCCGCATAAACCGGCTTCGATTGCGGGATGCGCTCGAGTACTTCATAAAACCCCTGAGCCATCGCCGCCTCGCCAATGCCAGCTGCGCTGGGCGGGTGATTTCGGAGAAAGTTGGGGTCGTCCTTTGCCTTCCCGGCGGCCGCGACCAGGAGCGAGGTCTTGCCCTCGAACACGTGCAGGCTCGCGGAGTCTGCGCCGATCAATTGAGCCGCATGGTTGGCGACCAGTTCGAGCAAGGCGTGCGGAAGCACTCGTTCGATGTCTGCCCCGCGATCCCGTCCCAGGCGTGTCACCGCGGCGCTCCTCGCGCGCACGTCCATTCGTTTCTCGCGCTGGGATCCGGCTTCGAGCGTACCGATGACTTTGCCGCCGCTCACGAGCGGGGCAAAGACTCGCGCGAGCGCGCCGTGATTGTAGCGGTTCCAGATCTCGCGATCGAAGCGCTTGTCCCACGAATCGGAGACGACCGTTTCTGCGTTTTCGACGACATAGGATTGAATGTCGTTCGAATCGAGCGCATGAACGGCACGGGCGATCCAGCCGGGCGGAACATTGCGGCCGCGAATGGCGCGGATTTTCCGCTCGTATTCGTCCACGAGTGAAATCGTGGCGTACTCGAAGCCGAGCTCATCGACCAAATAATCCAACATGGACTCCAGGTGCTCGTGCAGGACCACCACGCCCGGGGCCGCGGCGCCGACTTCCTGTAGAGCGTTGAAGAGCCGGGCTCGCTCCGAAACCGTCGCTACTTCGCGATGGAGACGGAACGCGAGGATCGCGCTCACTGCCAGGAAAAAGACCTCCCGGGGCAGGAAGACCGGCACCAGGAGCTGCTCCGGCGTCTGTTGGGGCTGCTGCGCTTCCGGTTGAATGAGCAGGATGACCGCGAGGAAGGCGAGCGTCGAAATGGCGAACGTCGCGACGACGTAGCGACCACCGACGTCTCGCCCTCGCAGGTACTCTGCGGCGGTGAAGAGCGGCAGGTAATAGAAGAGAAAGAAATCGGACTGTGGATTCTGCGTCAACCAGTAAAAGCCCGAGATCACGCCGACGTCCAGCAACACGACGACGAGCCAGATCGCCGCGACTTGCGCGGGTTGCCCATCGCCCGCGCGAAGAAAAATTGCGATCAGCGAGGTGGCGATGAAGACCCCGCCCAGGACTCCAAACATCACCGGATGCCCCTGAGTCCAGCCGTGCATCCAAAAGCGGAGCACGATCCCCGCCGCGACCAGAACCCGCAAGACGAGCAGAAACGGGATCGGGCCAAGATGTCCTGGGCGCCAGCCCACCCGCGATGGACCGCGTCCTGGATCACTCGGGCGTAGGGCGTGGCCTTTCAGCAGCCGCGACAACAGCGATAATCCTTGCTCAGGCTGTGGCATCGACTTCCTCTCGCGCCGCGTGTTGCAGCTCGGACGCTCCGCCGACTTTATCCCGAAACCTGGCTAAATTGGCCTAAAATTTGCCCGGATTTGCGCGGCCGCCCCTCACCGAAGTCAATAGTAAGAACTTAAGTGCTTTGCTCGGCGCGTGACGAAACTGGCTGTCACGGACCTGGCAGACTGGCACTCATGGGTAAAATTTCACGGGCGCGTCCAGCCTGTAACACTCGGCGCGTGCCTACGATCGGCGAAGTCTGCGCGGAAGCGCGCTTGCTCAGCGCGCTGCAGGAGCTTGTTTCGGCGCGCCCATCTCGACCAGGGAAAACACGGTGCCAGCTCGGATTTTCGAGGCCCCAGCGGTCGCGAGGGCGCTGATCCCGGAGCTGTGGGTGTACACGTGGGTCGCTGCGGGGAGCCCCGCTTGCTGCATCCGCGTCCAGCCCCGAAGACCCATGCTGGCGTCGAATTTCTCCAGTGCGACGTCCGGGCGTTCGCTCGATTCGTAGACGCGCAAGGCGTAGGGCGCGTCTACGGCGACACCGCTCAAGACGCGCCGTGTGCCGGGCGGGCGCGCCGCTAGCAGTGAATCCGAACCCGGTGCATCCCCGCTCGCGGGGAACATGGCTGACGGTTGGAACGAGCCGTGAGTCCAGGATGTAATCAGATGAGATTGCGAGTTTGGGCCGGCGCTCGCGTCGCGCGCATAGACGAAGAAGAAGTCACCCAACAGACCGATGTCGAGCGTGCGCGTCAGACCGTCGATCAGCTCGGAGAGTTCGAGCGGGCGGTCCCCACGGTGCACGATGCACGCCACGATGCCGTCGCGTGGGCTGTCGTTCCTGAGGATGCCGAGGCGGCGGGCGAGTGGGATTTGCGCGCCTGCGCTGCGCGCCGCCGGCAGCTGGTCGACGGCGTGCGCGAGGCCGTTGGGCCCTTTTCGGCACAGCCCCTCGAATCGGTCGAGCGCGGCTTGGACGCCGAGTGGGACGACGGCGGTCGACACCATCATGCGCTGCCCGTTCAGCGTGACCGCTTTGGTGTCTCCGAGCAGATCGCGCATGCTCTCGAGCTGGCGCCCGAGCGCGAGCGAACGCTCGCCGATGGCGCCGCGAGCCGAGTGCATGCCATACCCCAGCAGCACGCCGAGCATCACCAGCGAGTACACCGAAAGCCGAACGAGCCCTGCGTAGCGCGCCAGGCCGCGGGAGAACGCGCGCGTGACCAGCGCTCTCAAGGTCGGTCGCCGCCTGCCAGAGACGCCTTTAGTGGCTTGGTGGGGGAGGGCTTGCATGGTTAGAACCTCAAGAAATCCACGATGTAGCTGATGCTGTCGTCGAGCGTGCCTTCACGAGACTTTTCGTTGCAGAGCAGGGTGGTGCGCGAGTGCATGGTGCTGCTCATCGTCTCGCGCCCGTCGGTCGCAGAAGCGCTGCCGCGAGCAGCGACCGACACCGCTGCCGGCATGCCAAAGCCGGTGTTCTTCGCCGCAGCTTGGCTGAACGCATTCGCCGCCGCCGGTTGGTCGACCTTGCCAATTTGCGCGTCAGCAACGGTCTCGGCGCTTCCGTCAGCGGTCGCTGGCGCGTCGATCAGCTTGGCGTCTTCGGCTGCGAGGCCGCTCGGCACGCCGCCCTCGCAGCCGTTCAGCGCAAAGGAGAAGGCCGCAGCGCGCGAGGCATTCTGCACCCGGAGCTGGAGCGCAGAGGCTTGATGCATGAACAGGAACGCGACCAAGAGCAGGACCAGCGCCACAATCACGATCAGCGCTTCGACTAGGATCGCTCCGCGCTCGCCTCGAAGTCTGCGTCGATGATCGGGTCGGGATCGGGCGCCCATCTTCAGTGCACCATCAATGAGGGGGCGTCGAGCAGGGCTCGAACTGGGTCGGCATTGGAGCCAGTGGCTCTGAGCGCGCTCTTCAGCGCCTCATTGGCCTCCGTTACTTCTTTCTTGATGAACGATCCTTCGGGATCCACCGACACGAGCCGAGCTCGCCAGGCGAAGTTCCACATCGCCTCCTCCATGCCGTGGCAGTCCGCATCCCAGCGACCGGCGCAGTCGTAGTAGGTCTCCGCCTGCGCGAAGGCCTTGTTTGCCTGCGCGGGCGGGGTCTCGGAGACATGACTGTTGCCCCAAGCGGCGATCGAGACGCCCTTTCTGGCTCGCATCGCGCTCTCGGTCTGCAGCGTGACGACGGCCGCGATCTGTGAGCCCGGATCGCCATTCGACCAGCGGTCGAGGTTGAGGGTGGGCGGCATGCCGAACTTCCCGTTCACGGCTTCACTCGCGGTCTCGGCCGCCAGATCTTTCGCTGCGTCGACCGAGTTCGTCGTGGCCTGGATGCAGCTTTGGAGCTCCGTGCGCTGCGCGACCGTCAACTCGTCGTCGAACTTGTCCCGGTCTTCTGGCAGACCGAGCTTCTTCAAGCACTCTTTCTTGACGCGCTCGACGGCTTCGTCGAGCGCGGGAGTTTCTGGGGGATGGATGTTCACTCCGAGCTCACAGAAGTAGAGCGCGGTGACCGGGTTTCCGACTAAGCCGCCGATCGCCTGCTGCAGAGCTCCCCGGATCGGTTCGATGAATTGCGCTGGAATGAGCTTGCCGACGACGAAGAACATCACGTCGACGGCCGCTTCCCCGGCGTGCTTGCACGGCACCCCGGCGAACTGATCTTCCCGCAGGGCCGGCGGGTTGACTAGCAGCTCGGGCTCTTCGGCGTACGGGGCGGCCACGAACACGTCCTTGACGAGCGGGGCGTACTGTTTTCCGCTGTACGTGCCTGCGCCCTGCGCGAAGGCGGGGAGCGCCGCTTGCACCCCGCCAGCCGCCATTTGCAGGCCTTCGAGCCCGGCCGCAATCATCGGGTTGACCGCGCCGAGCATCGACTGGACGCTGCCCGCGGCGGCGAACAAGGACATCGCCGGTCCAACGGTGGCGCCTGCGGTAAATAGGCCGGCGAGCAGCAGGACGCCGCCTGCGATCAGCAGCGCGAATTGAAGCACCTTGAGCGCGACGCGCACGGCCAGCACGAGCGACATGATGATGTTGAACAAGACGAGCGTGTTCATGCCCCGCGAGATCATCACGGCCGCGCTGTAGGCCGCGCTGTCGGCCGCGTCCTGTGCGCGCTCGCGGAAGGTGGTCATTTCTCCGACGCCGATCACCGTCCACAGCAAACCGACCAAAAGCACGCAGGCCAGCAGCCCGAAGACCATCACCGCGCCGCTCTCGTCTCGGATTAGTCGCCTGGGCTTGCTAGGCATGGTTGCGCTCATTTGGTGTGGGGGGTGGAGGAGTCGTAGTCGGTTGGCTTTTGCGGCGTGGGCGGGTCGTAGGCGTAGCGGGCGGCCTGATATGGAAACGAGCCCTCTGCCATGATCGGGAAGGTCCAGCCTGAGTCCTGGGCGTGGTCGCACATCAGCAGATCGGCGAACGGTAAACGGCAGCGATAGCGAGCGGAGACGCGCACGTGCAGCATCGCTGGCGGCGCGAGCGAGAAGTTCTTCACGTTCGGAGTCAGATCGACCGAGCCGCCGCCCGCACCACCACGCGTGGGGGGGAAGTCCACCTCGATGCTCGAGAGCCAATCGTTGGCGAGCACGGGCGCGAGCGCGGCGTATACGGCGATCGTGATTTGTTGCTTCTTGTCGTCGGTGACCTGGTGAATGACGAGCCCATTGTCTTCGGGCTCTGCGACGACGACGGCCGCAGCGCGGGCGCCTGCGATCGCGGCGTGCGTGCACAGCACACGCACGGTGAAGATCCGTCCCAACTGCCAGATGCACATGAACAGCACCAAGATGGGCAGGAAGGCGATCAGAAACTCCACATATGCGGCTCCCCGCGTATCCCGCGCGAGGTGAGCCGCTGATAGGCGCGGGACCATGATGCAAGAGCCCTTTGCATCGCGCGTGCCGCTCGGTCACGTCGCTGCGGGTAGCGGGATTCGTCGAGCCTCGAGCTGCCGTCGTTTGGGTCGTATGCGGTTTTGTTTACGCGGCTGCGTGCCAGACGGACGCGGAGGGCCCCTCCCGGCAACGCAGAGCACGGCGTCGAAGCGAGAAATTCGAGTGGCACGCACGCTGCTTAGGGTGTCCCGAAACACGACGGCGCCGCCGCGATCCCCGCGGGCTCGGCCCGTCGCCCGCCCAAGGACGGATTTTGCCCATGAAATCTCTCATCAACAAGCTGCACGCTTCGGCCCTCGTTCGCGACACGCGCGGCGCGAATATGGTCGAGTACATCATCGTCGTCGGTCTGGTCGCGCTGATCGCCATCGTGGGGTTCAGCACGTTCGGCGGCGACGTGAAGAAAAAAATCGAGGATCAGTCGAGCAAGGTGCGCGACGTGGGAAGCACGACCCCGTAGCTTGGCTCGACCGATATTCGTTGGCAATTCATGCGAGTGCGGCCTCGCTGCCGGTGTTCTCAGAGCTTCTGAGCGAGCACGCGGCGAGGCCTGATTGACCGCGGCGCGTAGCGCACGACCCGTGAGAGCACTTGCTCGAAGAGCACGATGTCGTCCGAACCCTCGACCGAGAGCTCCGCGGTTGGGTCGATCGGGCGAAGGTCCTCGTCGATCTCCCGGGTGTGGACCACGATACGAAATGGCTCCCCGGGTGCTGCTTGGACCACGAAGTGGGCAGCCCCGGAGGCGTCCGCGCGCGCGATCTCCTCGTCCAGGTAGTAGATGGGCAGCCCGGCCCCGCCTTCGAGGCGTACGGCGACGACGACGCTGCGTTTGAAAGGGACGCAGGTGGCGCTGTAAACGGCGTTCGTCGCCCCCTCGGCGTTGTGGTGGAGCGAGATCACCAGCGGCTCTGCGGGCGATTGGAATTCGCTCGGGCAACGCACGACAAACAGCCGGCGATCGCCCTCGCGCCCGCTCACCTCCAGACGCGCGAGTCCGGCCTGGTCCGTCGTCGCGGCCTGACTGGAGCCGGCGCCGATTTGGGCACCTTCGATCGGCCTTCCGTCGTCGGACGCGACGCGAATCGTGAACGAGAACGCATAGGTCGGCGGCTCGCCCAACACTTTCGAGCAGCCCGCCGTGAGCAAAGAGGCGAACGTTAGCGCAATGAACTCGCGGTAGATCTTGATCGGTTTCACGGCTTCGCTGTTTACAATCCTCGTGCCATCCGGCGGGGTGGGTCCGCTGCTGGCCGCGGAGAGGCGAGTGGCACGCTCGCTGCTTATGCAGTCTCGCAAAGGCCAAGCGAGATTGATCATGAAGTTCAAACCAGTTCCCGTTGGGCTCGCCTCGGCAGCCTTAGGCACGCTGTTATTCCTCGTTTATGCGCGACGGTTCGAGATTCAAACCTCGGGCGGCGACCGCGTTGATGTTTTGGTTGCGGTGCGCAGCATCGAGCGCGGCACGCCGCTCGCGGAAGACATGCTGACGACGCGAGCAATCCCCCAGGCGTACGTCGATGATCGCACCATTCGAGTGTCGGAGCGAGAGAAGGTGATGGGCTTGAAAACGGCCGAAAGTGTGGGCGTATCGCAGACGCTGCTCTGGTCCGACGTGGTGACGACGCGCGATGACCGCCGCGATCTGAGCGCCTTGGTTCAGCCGGGCTACCGCGCCGTGACGGCGCCGTTCGCCTCGAACCCCACGTTCTCGCTGATCCGCCCCGGTGACTTCGTCGATGTGCTGTCCCTGGCGCAAACCGCCAACCGAGACATTCATGAGTCCAATATCCTCCTGCAGCGCGTGCTGGTGCTCGCTACCGGGATCGAAACCGGCAACGTTTCCGGTAAGGGTAAAGGCACCCAGGGCTCTCAAGCGCCGACGTTGACCTTGAGCCTCAATCTGCAAGAGGCGCAGCTGCTCTCGCTGGCGGCGCAACGAGGCCCGCTCTCGGTCGCGCTTCGCAATCCGAATGATCAACGGGTGGCCGACAACCCGGTGTCGCTCGACAGCACCTCGCTGGACGACCCGTCCGCCCGCGAGCGGGTGCGCGCGGTGCGCCGCCACGAAGCGTCGTCACGCTTGCCCACGAGGGTCGAATAGCGCCGTGAAAATCCAATGTACCATCGCCATCGCCCTGTTCGCGAGTGTCCTTGCGCCCGGCGCCCGTGCGCAGCGCGTGAAAGCCTCGGCTCCCGCGCTGCCGGACGCGGCGGCCGCGGCCGTCGAGCGCGCGAACGACCAAATCAACATAGCCGTCGGCGAGACGTCGACGCTCTCGGCGCGGGGCGTCCGCAATTGGTCCGAAGGCGTCCCCGGCGTCGTGGACGTGAAGCCGACGGGCGACGGTGAAAAGCTGCTCGTGAGCGGCCGTCGCCCAGGCTCGACGACCATCCTGCTGATTCGTGAGAATGGGCAACAACAGACGTACACGGTCAACGTCTTCGCTCGTTCTCCTGGGGCCGTGGAGCGCGAACTCGCGCAGTGGTTGGAAGGGTTCACGACCCTGCGCATCCGCCGAATCGGCTCGCGCCACGTGATCGAGGGCACCGTGCAGGACGAAGCCGAAAAGGCCCGCGTCGATCACGTCGCGAGCCTGTACCCGGGCCAGGTCGACTCGATGGTCTACATCGGTGCGCCGACCAAGCTCGACGCCGACGGATCCGGGGAAGCGCGGCGCTTTCTGGTGCGCATCGATTTCTACTTCGTGCAAATGGCTACCTCGGCGGGCTACGCCGTCGGTCTCGGCTGGCCGGCTTCGTTCGGCGGTCCGATGTCGCTGAACGCGAACTTCGACCTGATCGCCGGAAATTTCACGCAGGGCGCGGTCACGCTGATCAAGCAGCCGCTGCCGCGCCTCGACCTGGCGGCGTCCAAGGGTTGGGGCAAGGTGCTCAAGCACGCCACCGTGGTGACCAACAGCGGCGAAGCCGCCAAATTTCGCAGCGGAGGCGTGCAAAATTTCTCGGTCAACACCGGGCTCACGATTGGGCTGCAGACGGTCCCGTTCGGCGTCGAACTGCAAGTGGTGCCTCGCTTCGATCCCGCGCGCCGGGACGTCTCACTCAAGATCTCGTCCGAGGTGAGCGATCTGACCGCGGCCGGTCCGGGCACGACCGTGCCGGGCAGGACGGAGACCACGCTCGAAACGATGGTCAACGTGAAGCTCGGTCAGTCGATCGTGCTCTCGGGCGTTCATACCAACTCGCAGACTCACGACGTCAACGGCCTGCCGCTCCTGAGCAGCATTCCACTGCTCGGTGTGCTGTTCGGAAGCCATCAGGACAGTCGCTCCGAGATGGAGGGCGCGATCTACATCGTGCCGAGCGTGATCGAATCCGTGCCGACGGCATCGCTCGATCTGATCGACGCTGCGGTGAAAACCTTTGACGACTTCAGCGGCGATCTCGAGAGCGCGCGCGCCTTCGAGCACCGCCCACCAAAGGTCCGCTGAGGTGCTTCGGCGCTTACAGGAGCTACCATGCAGCTAGAGATCGTCGTCCGCAGTGAGCGAGCCGAGAGCCGCCGCTTGGTCATGGCCGATTCTGGGGTCCTCACCTTCGGACGCCACCCCGATTCATCGGTCTGCCTCGAAGGGGGAAGCGTCTCGCGCACCCACGCGGTGGTACGCGTGCAGAACGGCGGTCTGCACGTCGAGGATCGCTCCACGAACGGAACTTGGGCGGAGGGCAGCGTGCTCCGGGGGGCGACGCGCGCGGTTCCGTTCGGAGCGCCGGTGCAAATGGGGGAATACACGGTCGTCATCGCCGCCCTCGCGGATAGTGAGCGGCCGCCAGCTCCCCGGGTGGCCGCGCGCCCGCCGCTGCCCCCGCCGTTACCCCCGGTGAAGTCGGTTGCCACGCCCGTCGCCGAAGAGGTGTCTTCCGAGCACGCCCGTCACGCGGACGTAGAGCTGCGGCGCGAGGTGCACCGCCTGTTGCTCGCAAACCTCGATCTCGTCGCGCTCGATCCTTCCAAGATGGACGATCCCTCGCTGCGCCCGAAGGTGCTGACGGCTCTGCGCAAGGTGATTCGCTCGCTCGACGCGCGCATCCCAGCAGCAGTCGACCGCGACGCGCTGATTGGTGAGCTCGCCGACGAGGCTCTCGGCTTGGGACCGCTCGAGCGCTTCCTTTCGGATCCCACGATCAGCGAGATCATGGTCGTCGATGCCGACACCATCTTCGTCGAACAAAAGGGGCGTTTGGTGCTCTCGGACGCGCGCTTCACGGACGACGAACGAGTGCGCGCGGTGGTCGAGCGGATCATCACGCCACTCGGTCGCCGCATCGACGAGTCGAGCCCGCTCGTCGATGCCCGCCTGCGGGACGGCTCGCGCGTCAACGCAGTGATCCGTCCGCTGGCCATCCGCGGTACCTGCATCACGATCCGCAAGTTCTCGAAGTCCCCGCTGACGCTCGAAAAGCTGGTCGATTTTGGCGCGCTTACGGCAGAGATGGGCCTCTTTCTCAATCGATCGGTGATCGCCAAAAAGAACATCGTGATCGCGGGCGGCACGGGCAGCGGAAAAACGACGCTCTTGAACGTCCTCTCCGAGCGCATCCCCAACGACGAGCGGATCGTGACCATCGAAGATGCGGCCGAGCTCAAGTTGAAGCAAGTTCACGTCGTTTCCTTGGAAACGCGCCCCGCCAACATGGAGGGTCGCGGCGAGTACACCATCCGCGATTTGGTCAAGAACGCCCTGCGCATGCGCCCGGATCGCATCGTCGTCGGCGAGTGCCGCGGCGGAGAGGCGCTCGACATGCTGCAGGCGATGAACACGGGCCACGAAGGCTCGCTCACCACTACTCACGCGAACTCACCGCGCGAAGCGGTGGCTCGCTTGGAAACGCTGTGCCTGATGGCAGGTCTGGATCTGCCTGCGCGCGCGATTCGCGAGCAGATCGCGGGCGCCGTTCATCTGCTCGTGCAGCAAACGCGGCTCTCGGATGGCAGCCGAAAGGTGACGCAAATCTGCGAAGTGTCTGGGATCGGGGACGAAGGCGAGGTTCGCATCGTGCCCATCTTCCAGTTCGTGCGCACGGGCACGGGGCCCGCGGGTGAGGTGCTCGGTGAATTTCGCTCGACCGGCTTTCTGCCCTCGTTCTTGCACGACTTCGTGGTCATGGGGCTGGTCAAGCCAGGGGAGGAGTACCTGTGACCGAGGAGCAGGTGTTTTTGGTCGGCACGGTCGTCGCGGCCGAGTTCGTGTGCGGCGGGCTCTTTCTCGTCGGCTATGGCAGCGCCGGCGTGAAGGCGCTGCCGGGCCGCCGGCAGCTCGACGCCTACCTCGCCTACCTCGAGCGGCTGATCCGGCTTTGCTACCTCAAAACGAAGCCGCGGGCGATCGTGTGGGGCCAGGTCCTGGCCATCCTTTTGGGGCTCGCGCTGTATGCGGGCACTGGCATCACGGCGATTCTGCTCGTCCCTGCCTTGGCCCTGGTCGGGCCAGCGGTGCAGCTGACGGCCATCCGGCGCCAACGGTCGCGCAAATTCACGGCCCAAACCGACGGCTTTCTGCTCGGGCTTTCGAACTCGCTCAAAGCGGTGCCCAACATCGCCGCCGCCCTGGCCGGCCTGATGCCAGTGTTGCAAAGCCCGATCCGCGAGGAGATCACGATCGTCTTGAACGAGCTACGGGTCGGAAGCTCGGTCGATCAAGCGCTGCTCAATGCTTCGGCGCGCGCCCAGAGCCCGGCCTTCGACAGCGCGGTGACCGCGTTGCTCGTGGGGCAAAAGGTGGGCGGCGATCTGCCGAAGATCCTGGAGACCAGCGCCGCGACATTGCGCGAGATGAACCGGCTCGAGGGCGTCGTGCAGTCGAAGACGTCCGAGTCGCGTGCGCAACTTTGGGTGCTGGCCAGCTTTCCGCTGGGCATCGTGTTCCTGTTCAACGCCGTTAGTCCGGGGTTCTTCGATACTTTGGCGCACACATTCACGGGCCAGCTCGTTTCGATGGCGGCGGTCGTGCTGTGGCTGACCGCCATCGTCTTGGCCCGCCAACTCTCGAAGGTCGACCTATGATGTTTTGTCACGTCCTGCTCGGCATCAGCGCCACGTGCCTGGCGGTCGCGCTGTTCGCCTTCAGCTACGCGATGGCCAGCGCGCCGTCGGGCGATCCCACGCGCCTGGGGCTTCGCGGCATGAAACGGCGCCGGGTGCTGGCCGAAAATCAGGGTTGGGCCACGATCGAGCCGGCCGCGCGCTGGTTCGGCCGGCGGCTGCGGGGTTTGGTATCCGACAAGCTCGTCGCCTCTCTCGATCTGCAGATCACGCGCGCCGGGGACTTCTTGGGCCTCGTCCCGGAGGAGTTGCTCGGCTTCAGCGCGGTCACGGGCAGCCTCGGCACGGCGTTCGGGTTCGTGGTCGCGTATTTGACCCACGGCGGGCACCTGATCGTGATGCTGATCGCTGCTTTTGGCGCGGTTGCGCCATTCATGGTCGTCAGCTCCACGACGACCGAGCGCTACCAGGCCGTCGCCCGCCGCCTCCCGGGCGTGATCGACCTGCTCGCCCTGGGGGTGGGCGCTGGCTTGGATTTCCCGTCCGCCATCCGGCAGATCGTGGAGAAGGCGGGCAACGCCTCCGATCCGCTGATCGAAGAGCTCTCGCTCATTTTACAATCTCTCAAGCTCGGTCGTACTCGCCAAGCGGCTTTGGAGGGGTTCGCCGAACGTGTCCCGTGCCGCGCGGTGGTCGATTTTGCCGGTGCGGTCGTGCAGGCCGAGCTGCGTGGCACGCCAGTCGCAAACGTCCTCGCATTGCAAGCGGAGACGGCGCGCCTGCAGCGCACCGTCAACGCCGAGGTCGCGGCGTCGAAAGCGAGCGTGAAGCTGATTATCCCGTTAGCCCTGATTTTCCTGTGTGTTTTGCTGCTGATTGTCGCGCCCATGGTCATCCGCCTGCAGGGCTGATCCCGGAGCTAAAAGCCATGTCCGTTCTCAGACTAGATATCATGCTGCCCGACGGGTCGAAGGACTCGCTGCAAACGGACGCAGAGCGCGTCCTGATCGGACGCGGTGCCCACTGCGATATCCGACTACCCGACGGGGCCTGCGCGGTGGAGCACGTCGCGATAGAGATCGCCCCCGCTTCGCTGCGCATCATCGCGCGGGCATTCACGCCGCCGCCGACGCTCAATGGCAATGCCTTCGAGGAGGCGACGGTCGCAGAAGATGCGTTGCTCGGGATTGGCGAGATCGCGATCCGGCTTTCGCGCGCCGAAGCCCCGGGCGAAAAGCCCGCGATCAAAAAGGATGGCGGCAGTGTCGCGGTTCGCGCGGTCGGCCTCGTTGCCCTGCTGCTGCTGGCCGGCATGCTCTCCTTCCGTGCCTCGCGTACGACCGACACCGCGCCCACGCTGGTTCCAGAGCTGTGGAGCGAGAGCGCCGCGCGCTGCCCCATGTCGACCACCGGGCAAGCGCGCGCGTTCGCGGTCGAGAAGCGGATCGTCGCCGATGGCAAGCGCGAGCGCCACCCGTTTTACGCTTCGGATGGCGTGGAGGCGGTCGGCTTGTATCAGACCGCCGCGGCCTGCTTCGAGCAGGCAGGCGAGGCGGCGAGCGCCGAGGAACTGAGGTCATTGGCTCGGCAACTGCGCGCGGACGTGAACGATGACTTTCGTGTGCGGCGGCTGCGGCTGGAACGCGCGCTCGAAGCGCACCAGGACGAAGTGACCGTGCGTGAGTTGGTCATGCTGCGCACGCTGATGATGGGCAAGCAGGGGCCCTACATCGACTGGATCAATCGCCTCGCGCGGAAACTGGCCGTGGACAAGGACTCGCCATGAGAAAAAAGATCGCCATTGCTTTGCTCGGCCTCAGCTGCAGCGCGGGCTGCGCCACCAGCGCTGGACAGGCTATCCGCGCCGACGCAGAGATCGTTCGTCGCGAGAGCACGCCGGACGTGCTGTTGCACCGCGGGGAGGGCTTTGCTGCCGTGGGTGACTCGACGCGCGCCGAGCAGTACTACGCGGCGGCGCTCGCGGCCGGGGGGAACCCGCACTTGCTGGTGCGGCGCTTGATTCGCGTTTGCGTGAGCGGTCAGCGCTATCGCGCGGCGCTCGGCTACGCCGACGACTACCTCCTGCGCCGCCCATCGGATCACGAGGTCCGCTTCGCGCGGGCGACGATCGCCGTAGGTGTGGGTGAAACCGAGCAGGCGCACGCCGATCTGACCGAACTCGCCCAGGCCGAACCCAACAATCCCGAGGTCCACTTCGCTCTGGGCGTGTTGCTTCGTGACGATCTGGTCGATTTGCCCGAGGCGCGCGCGCATTTCGAGCGCTACCTCGCGCTCGCGCCGAACGGCTCGAATGCCGCCGAGGCGCGCGTTTTCGTGGGGCAGGGAGGAGCCCGATGATCCCGTCGGAGATTTATCAAAGAACGGTGCTCTCGCATTTCGCGCCGATCCGAGCGTTCCTCGAGGACCCGTCGGTGAGTGAAGTGATGATCAACGGCCCGGAGCAGATCTATATCGAGCGCAAAGGTCGGCTCGAGCTGGTGAGCGCGCGCTTCTCGAGCCGCGAGGCCCTGATGTCCGCGCTGCGCAACGTGTCGCAATACATCGGCAAGCTGATCGACGAGGAACACCCAATCCTCGAAGGGCGCCTGCCCGACGGCTCACGCCTCGAGGCCGTGATTCCGCCGGCCAACCCAGATGGCCCATGCGTCGCGATTCGGCGCTTTTTCCGGGAAACATTGAGCGTCGACCGCTTGGTCGAGTTTGGCTCGCTGACCCCGCTCGCGGCCGATGCGCTGAGGGCGTTCGTGGTCTCGAAGATCAACCTAGTGGTCGCTGGCGGCACCGGCAGTGGCAAGACTTCCATGCTCAATGCGCTCTCGGGGTTCATCCCCACGAACGAGCGGGTGATCGCGATCGAGGACTCACGCGAGGTCCAGCTCCAGCAACCTCACGTCGTTCAGCTCGAGGCGCGGCCTGCCGACCCGCGTGGGCGCGGCGCCGTGTCGATCCGCGATCTGTTCCGCGCCACCCTGCGCCTGCGCCCGGACCGAGTGATCGTCGGCGAAATCCGCGGCGGTGAAGCGCTGGACATCGTGCAGGCCATGACCAGCGGGCACGGCGGCTGCATGGGCACACTGCACGCATCCTACCCGCGCGACACCATGAACCGGCTGGAGACGATGGCGCTCATGAGCGACGTCGGCCTGCCGCTCTCGGCTCTGCGAGCGCAGATCGGCTCGGGCTTGCAGTTGGTCGTTCAGGTTTCACGTTTGCAAGATGGCTCGCGCAAGGTGACGCACATCACCGAGGTCGCGGGCTACGACTCACACGCGCAGAGCTACGTCCTGCGCGATCTGTTCGTCCGCGAATACCACGGCTTGGGGGCTGACCATCGCGTCCAAAGCGCGCTCGTGGCGACGGGCACGACCCCGCACTTTCTGCCGCAGATCACCGAGCACGGCCTGACACTGCCGCACGAGCTTTGTTCAGGCGAAGTGACCGAGCATCGGAATTGACCATGAACCCAGGAATTTCTCCCATGACTCAACGGAAACCATCGGCCACTGATGCCGCGCAGCGCGCGACAACGCCGCCGCTCTTACCAACGGGCCGCGCCGATCTGCGCGGCCCGCGGGTTCTCGACCCGTTTGCGTGCGAGACCCTCGCCTATCCGCGGCTCTCGCCGCTGGAGGTTCCCGGCGAGCCGGTGGACGAACCGACGCGGATGCGACCGGCGTTCGACCCTCGCGCTAGGATTGGAGTCCCTTGCGAGCCGTTGGATGAGCCGACGCTGATGCGACCGGGGATCGACCCTCGCGCCGCAATGGGAGCTCCCCGCGAACCGCCCGAAGAACCGACGGTCGTATACAGGCCGTGGGTGCGTGCGCTCGCACTCAAGGCCAGCACTCCGGCCGCGGATGCTTCGCTGGCCAAGACGATCGCACAGCCGGTGCTGGCCCCGATGGCGCTCAGGGCGGCGAGCGCGCTCGCCGCGCCGGGCGTCCGTGCGCCCGTGCCTCGCGCAGTGCCTCGCGCTTCAGAGCCCGCGGTACCGCGCCCGCCCGCGGTGGGCCGCGCAGCTGCCCGTCAGAGCGTCGCATCCACGGCCCGAACGCCGCTGCTGCGCAAGTGCATTGCCGGGCTGGTGCTGATCGCGCTGGCGCTGCTGGGCATGCGCGCGCTGAGCAAGCGACATCAGAGCCAGGCCACCAAGACTGCCGCGGCAGCCGTGTCAGCCTCGAGCCGGGCAAGCACGGCGGCCAGCGGGTCGCCGAGCGCGTCTGTCGTCGCCACCGACGACAGGCCGCCGAACGCGGACGTCGGTCCGCCGCCAATCGTGAACGGTAAGACGGCGCAGCGGCAAGCGGTCGATCTGATCGCTCGCGGTGCGTACAGCGAGGCCGCGGCCCTTTACGACTGGCTCGCGCGCTCGAGTGATGTCCCCGCTTTTCGAGAGGCGGCCCGCATCGCGCAGCGCAAGGCCCGCCCCTCGAAGTGAACAGGAGCCGTGATGAGGACCGTGCAACGCGGAGAAGTGATCGCCGGAAAATACGTGGTGCAAGGCATCATTGGCCGCGGCGGGGTCGGGATCATCGCGGCCGCACGCCACGTCACTTTGAGGCAGCTGGTCGCCCTCAAGTTTCTGCGTCCAGAGATCGCCACCGATCCGGAGGTCATGCGACGGTTCGTGCGGGAGGCCCAGGCCGCGGCTCAGATCCGCAGCGAGCACGTGGCGCGCGTGATGGACGCGGGGACGCTCGAAGACGGCACGGTATTCCTGGTCTTCGAGCACCTCGCCGGGCGGGATCTGGCGCGAGTGCTGCGCGAAGACGGCCCGCTGCCGATCGCGGACGCGGTCGACTACGTGCTGCAAGCCTGTGAAGCGATCGCCGAAGCGCATGCGCTCGGCATCGTCCACCGCGACCTCAAGCCCGCGAACTTGTTTTTGACGCGCGCCCCCGATGGCGCAGCCTTCGTGAAAGTGCTGGATTTTGGCCTGTCCAAGTTCAGCCAGTCAGCCTTCAGCCCGTCAGCGCTGACGGCGCTCACCGCCGAAAATCACGTCATCGGATCGCCGCACTTCATGTCGCCGGAGCAGATGCGCTCGTCCCGCGACGCCGACGCGCGCAGCGACATCTGGGCGCTCGGCGTGGTGATCTTCGGTCTGTTGACGGGACGGGTCCCCTTCGAAGGTGAGTTCCTGACCGAAGTGTGCGCCGCGATCCTCGGCGGCAAGCCGCTCTCGTTGCAGGAGCTCCGCCCCGAGGCGCCCGCCGAGCTCGAGGCGGTCATTCTGCACTGCCTGCGCGCCAAGCCCGAGGACAGGATTCAAACCGTGGCCGAGCTTGCGGAAGCGCTCGAGCCCTTTTCCCCCGTGCACGGTCAGGCGCGCGCCGCGCGGATCGTTCGCGTGGCTGACGGAGCGAAGCGTACGCTTGCGACGCAGGTGAGTGCTGCGTCGGAGCCGCGCGCCGTCGAGGCCGCGCCGCTCGAGCAGCTGAGCCAGGCAAAAGAACCGCTAGAAAAGTCGGTGGCCGCTGCAAAGGCGGCTCAGCACGGCCCTTCGCCGGTATCCTGGTCAATCTCGGTCGGGCAAGCGGTCTCGCAGCACGCGCTGAGCGAGCCGAAAACTTTTGTGCCCAGCGGGTCGCCGGCCGCGGGCAAGTTGCCGACGCCTCTCCCGGCTGCGCCATCCTCAGTCGCCGCGCCTGCCGGTGTGGTTCGCGGGCCGCGGCCGAGGCGCAGCCCGGTGCTCTTCGCCGCAGCCGCGCTCTCGCTGCTCGTGGGCACCGCCGGCGCGTTGTGGCTCGGGCGTACTCCGCCGCGGCGTCCCACAGCCACGCGCACCGCGGCCAGCGTCGCGGTGCGGGCGCCAACGACCAGCGAGCTTGCCGTGGCAGTCGAAGCGCTGCGCGCGTCACCCGTGCCGTCTCACCCGCCCGCCGCCAGCGCGAACTCGGAGCCCGAGCCGCGCATCATCCCAGCCGGCAAATCGCCGGCAGCGCGCCCCGTGAGCGGGCGGATGCGGACCAAAGCAGCGGTGAGTGAACGCGGGTCGGCGCCCATCAAGTCCGCGGCGCCGCGTCCCGCGGCTCCCAGCAGGCCCGCGCGTCCCGCGCTCGATGAAGAGCTGATCCTCGGGCTTCCCCACTGACGCGCGCGCTTCGAACGTTCGCGCGTAGCCAGGCTTGCTCCTCAGGGTAGCGGCAAAATCAGAATATTTTGCATGGTCGTGTAGTTGTCCACGATCACTTTTCCTACCGCGATGAAGGCCGCAATCGCGGGCAGCGCGATCGTTCCAATCAGGAACAAATACTCGACCGCGGCATCGCCGTGGGTTTCGCGCGCGAGGCCGACTGCGGTGCGAGGCGACGGGTTCAGTACATTTTGATGCATGTGCGCGAAGCGTGCAGCTCACGTGCCGCGCTTCGCTTGGGCCGGTTGCGGCGTCGAGTGGCGGGTGCTGCTTGCCGCTTGCGTCGCGAACACACGCGGCTGCGTGGCAATCGGAATGGCGGCAAGCTTGCAGATCCGCGTGGTCCATGCGTTCCTCGGCGCAACGCGAGCTACCGGGAACGGGCACATCCGTTGCACTGCTGGTCGTTCGAGTCCTCATGACCTCCACTCCATTCCTTTCAGCACGGCGTGCTCACCGAGCGCTGTCCGTGCTTTCGTTCGGCCCCACCCTGCTCCTGGTGTCTTTCTCGGCTCGCGCGCAGGAGATGACCGCAGCTGGCGCGCAGCTGCTCGACGCCGAGGGCACGGCACTATTGAACCAGCGCAAGCTCGCGGCCGCGTGTCCGAAGCTCGAGCAGAGCTATCGGCTCAAGCCCGGCACCGGAGTGCTCCTCCGTCTAGCGCTTTGCCAGGAGCTATCCGGAAAACGGGCGACGGCGCTGGCTCTTTACCTGGAGGCCGCAGAACAGGCCAAAGCGGCCGGCAATCAAACGATCGTGCAGCTCGCGCAGAACCGCGCAGCGACGCTCCAGCCACGCCTTTCGCATTTGACGGTGGACCTCGATCCCTCGGTCAAGCAAGAGAATCTTCGGCTCTGGTGTGATGGGACGCCACTCGAACTGACCACGCTCGGCGCGGGCCTGCCGCTCGATCCAGGCTCGCATCTCATCGAGGCGGAGGCACCCGGTCGCAAGCGATTCGAGGAAACGATCGTGGTGAGCGACGAACCCAGGCGCTACTCGGTGACGATCCTGCTGCCCGTGGCCGTGGCAGAGGTCGAGACGGAAGCAGCAACTCAGCCTGAAGTAGTGGACTCGAAGCGTTCTTCTTGGTCCACGCAGCAGTCGCTGGCGCTGGCTGTTGGTGGAGTCGGTCTGGCGGGAGTGACAGCGGGAACCTTTCTGGGGCTGGCAGTGGGTTCGCAGATGCGCCGCGCACGCGCGTTGTGCAGCGACGGATCGAGCGGGTGTCCGGAAGAAGCGCTATCGCTTCAAGACCAGGCGCGTGACTACTCGCTGGCCTCGACGGTCGCTTTTTGCGCGGGTACCGCCGGCGTTCTGGGAGGCATTGCGCTCTGGTTCACTGCACCCCATCGAGTCGAGCGTCCGCGTGATGCGCGAATTCGGCTGGTCCCGAGCGTGGGTATTGGAGCGGCCGGCATCGAGGCGGTGGGCACGTGGTGAGCTGGCTTCGGACCTCGGTGCTGGTCGGCTCGCTCGCGGGTACCGCCTGCGCCAGCATTTTTGGTGTGGGCGAGCTGACCCCCGGCGTCGAGGGCCAGGGCGGCGCGGGGGCGGGCGGTTCGCCGGGCGCTCCCGCAGCGGGCGGAGCAAAGGCGCCTGTATCGAACGGTGGCGGCGCGACCTTTACGGCCGGCAACGGTGGCACGACCTTCACCGTCGGCAATGGCGGTGCGGCCGCTGCTGCTGGCCTGGATAGGATGAACTCCTCGGCCGGCGCAGCAGCCCATGGCAGCGAAGAGGACGAACCGCCGAGCTGCGTCGATCTACCCGCCATGTGCGGGTCGTCGCAGTCCACCTCCCGGGACTGCTGCGCGAGCCTCGACGTGGCTGCCGGTTCCTTCTTCCGAAGTTATGACGGGCTGCGAGGCGGCGGATGGGACGAGCCTTCGTCGCCTGCGAGCATCAGCGCCTTTCGACTCGACGCCTACGAGGTCACGGTCGGACGCTTCCGCCGCTTCGTTGCTGCATACCCGTGGCAACCTCCCGCCGGCGCCGGCCGCAATCCGGCAAATCCGCTGGATCTGGGCTGGAACAGCGCGTGGAACGCGCTCCTACCTCGTGACGCAGAGTCGCTCTCGCGCGCGCTCGAGAGCTGTGGCGTCACCGACGCCGCCGAGCCGTCGATGGCGACCTGGACCGCGCTCCCCGACGCGAACGAAGTCCTGCCCATCAACTGCTTGACCTGGTTCGAGGCGTTCGCGTTCTGTGCCTGGGATGGCGGGCGCCTGCCCAGTGAAGCGGAGTGGAACTATGCGGCAGCCGGCGGCGTACTGGCCTGGGTCTATCCATGGGAAAGCAGCCTGCCCACGGACATCGATCCGAACTACGCCGTGTATCAGACTCCGATCGCCAAAGTAGGCTCGAAGACCCTCGGCGACGGCCTGTTCGGTCACGCCGATCTGGCAGGAAATGTCTGGGAGTGGAACGTCGATTGGTATCGCGAAACATACAGCGTGCCCTGCGACGACTGCGCAGAGCTCGCGGCCGACCTGGACATCTCCGGACGCGTGCTCCGCGGCGGAGGCTACTACAATCAACCGCCGTTTCTTCGCGCTGCGGCGCGCGGGAACGCGGCGCCTTCGACGCGGGACTCGGGCTACGGGGTTCGTTGCGCGCGCAACTGAGCGAGCGCGACGTGAGACGCTCGGGTCGGCGCTTGGTTCGCTCTTCACCGTATCGCACGAGTAGGACGACGCAGGCAGCGCCTGATGAGCTGCCCGCGTCGTCCATGCTCGCCGCTTCGAAGCGCGCGCACGCGCTACGGGTTCAGGTCGTCTTTGGCTGGCTCGCTGTCGGCTTCGATGAAGCGCGCGAACGGAAAATCTTCGCGTTTGCCGATGCTCCCACACACGTTTTCGGCCCGCTCCAGCTCGCGCCGGAACACCTTTTGGTGGTTTCGACTGGTGACCAGCTTCTCCCGCCCGAACAAGCGAAACGCGTCCTCCCGGCTGCCCATCTTTTCGGTGGCGACCGCGAGCACGAAGCCCTTGAAGCCATCGGTCAAGTCCAAGTCGAGCGGCGTCCCGGCCGCGGCGCCCTTCTCCGCGGCGCCGACGAAGGCGACCGCCGCGGAAATCAGCGCATCGATCAGCGACTTCGTTTCTTCCGACTCTTCGTAGGCCAGCGCGCGGTGGATATGTTCGTCTTCGAGCAGCAAGTCTCGCGGCGGCGCGCCGCCGTGAGACATCAGCGCGATGGCGTACGCGCGCCTGACGATGTTATCGAGCTGACGCACGTTGCCCGGCCAGTGCTGGTCGAGGAGCGTGGCCTCGGCTTGCTTCGAGAGTTCTACGCGCCCCTCGGGGATGCGCGTGGCGTGCCGCCGGTTCGCCATGTAGTGCGCCCACATTGGGATCTCGTCCGGCCTATCGCACAGGGGGGGCAGCTTTACCGGCAGGACGTTGATGCGATAGTAGAGATCTTCGCGGAATCGCTTCTCACGGACGGCTTGGTGCAGGCGCGCGTTGGTGCCGATGATGAAGCGGACCTCGGCCGGCTTTTCGGTGCCGTTGTCGCCCAAGACGCGGTAGGTCCGCTCCTCGAGCACGTGCAATAGTCCGGCCTGGGCGCGCGGCGACAGGTTGTCGATCTCGTCGATGAACAGCGTGCCGCCGCGCGCGCGCGCGATCAGCCCGGGATTGTCGCGGATCGCGCCGGTGAACGCGCCCTTCTTCCAGCCGAAGAGCTCGGCCATTTGGAGCTCCTCCGGCACCGTCGACAGATCGAGAATTTCGAATGCGTTTGGCCGCGTGCTCGAGTGCTCATGGCACCAGCGCGCGAGGCGGGACTTGCCGGCTCCGGTCGGCCCGCTGATGAGGATCGGCTCCTCCTGCTGCGCGAACACACGGAGCATCTCGATGATCGCGGCCATCGACGCGCCCACCACCGGCAGAAATGCGTCCACCTGCTGCGGGGGAACCAGAGAGATGGGCAGATTGGCCAGGTACGGGGCGGCGCAGTCCGCAAACAGCTGGAGCTGCGGCGCGCACGCCGGCCAGATGAAGGGTCGCCCCATGGCCTGCCGACAATGCGCTTCGAGCGAGAGTATGCCGTCGATCCGCCCGGCCGCTCCGCGCAGCGGGAGCACGTGCAGGTGCGTGACGTCGCGTTGAAGCAGCCGCATGCGGCTCTCGTGGCTCGTGAATTCTCCCTCACTGAAGCGACGGTCGCACAAGGTCTTGCTCGGGTCGTCGCCATCGAGCTGCACGCTGCCGAGGTTCACGTCGATCGAGACGCCTTGTCCGCGCTCGGCCACCCAGCGCCACGCCGTCGCTGACGGCAGACGAGTCTGGCTCGACTCGATCGGAGAGACGCTGGTCTCGCCGGCCTCGAGCACGACCAGCCGGCGATAGCCGTCATCTGGCCGCAGGTGAACCATCGCGCGGACGATGCGCCCCGATTCGGCGAAGCGGCTCGCCGCGAGCGCAGCGCCGGCGCTGGCGAGCATCGGCTGAAGCGTCATCGCGGCCGCCTCTTCGAACGTCGAGGCTGAGCGGAGCCGGACCATCAGGTCCATCAGCGTGGCCTCGAACGGGCGCGCCGCGTCAGCGCTCGCGGCGGCTTCGGCTTCGGCTGCAGCGTGGAGCGGTTTCGGGTCGCTCATCGGGGGGATGACTCGCTGGCATGGTTGACGCTGAGCTTCGAGCGGAGATCTCGGGCTGGCTGCGCGCGGGGCGGGCGCCGCGGCTCGACTCGAGGCTGCTGATTCGCGAACGGGGCGAGGGCGGCAGACAGCTCCGCTGCGGACGCGAACCGCTGCTCGGGATCTCGAGCCAAGCAGCGCTCGACGACTGCGGCGAGCGGGCGCCCGATGTCCGGTCGCAATCCAGCCAGATCCGGAATACGGCCGGACAGGATCGCGTGGTACGTTTCCGACAAGTACGGCCGCGCGAACGGCGAACGGCCTGCCAGTAGCGTGAAGAGCGCGGCCCCGAGTGCCCAGATGTCACTTCTGACATCGGCGCGTCGTTCCCCCCGAAGTTGCTCGGGCGCTACGAACGGCGGGGAGCCCATGTCGCTCGGACTGCCCGCGAGCTCGGGCGCGCCCGAGCTCTGTTCCGCAAGACCAAAGTCGACCAGCTTTACCAAAGGTGAGCCGTTCGGCGCCAGCGTGAGAAACAGATTCGACGGCTTCAGATCGCGGTGAATGATGCCGAGGGCGTGGGCGGCGGTGAGCCCGGCGCACGCTTGTCGCACGTAGCCGACTGCGTCGGCGCGGGTGAGGGGCCCTCGCGCTGCCAGCAGCGCTCCCAGATCGCAGCCCTCCAGGTGCTCCAGCACGAGGAATGGTTCACCGTCGGGCAGCCGCCCAATGTCCAACACACGGGTGACGTGCGCGTTCTGAATTCGTGCCGTGATTTGACCTTCGCGTACGAGCCGGCCGGAGACCTCGGCGCTGCGGGGCCTGTCCGGACGAAGGAATTTCAGCGCAACCCGCAGCCCGAGTCGCGCGTGCCGCGCGGCGACGACGACTCCGGCCCCACCGCAGCCGATCACACGTTCTAGCGCGTAATTGTCCTCGATTAGCTGTTCATGCCAGATCATCGTCCCTCCGGTTGTTCTGGTATTCGTGAGCGCGGACGAGGTGGCGCCGAGCGCACCTGGCCCGTGCCGTTGTCCGCGAATCGCGAATACCGCCTGCGCTCCTAGAAGCCGGTCCTAGAGCCTCTCCCGTCGCCCGCCGTCAGATCCGCTTCGGCGAGCTTGGTCCAAGATTCTAGGACCGTCTCTAATGCCCTATACGCAGGCCACTCGTGGAGGTGACGAAGAAATACGCTGTAATTGTAGGATGATATTGCAGCGTCAACGACCGAGCGTGAGCATCACGACGGTACCGAGGAAGATTGCAGGAGCGAGTCGAAACCATGTCAGGATTTCCGGCGGCGGGTCGCGCCGCGCGGCGCCGCGCCGGAAAATGTTCGTTGCCAGCGCAGCCGTGTTGGCAATGGTTCGAAACAGCTTCCCTTGGTAGGCGAGGGAGGCCGGCACCAAGAGCAGCGCAATGACGAAGCTATAGGATTGTGCGAGCAGCCCGTCGCGTGCCGCGCACAGCGCTCCCAGGGCCGCGAACAGCTTCACGTCTCCGCCGCCCATGCCGCCGCGGAAGAAAACGATCGCCGGCACAGCGCCGCACACGAGCGCGCCCAACACGGCGTCGGCGACGCCATTTCCGAGTCCAGCGCTGCCGCTCTGAAGCGCGCCGAAGACTGCTTGTGCGCCGACAGCGGCGAGTAAACCGCCGAAAGTGAGCCAATTGGGGATGTGTCCCGTTCGAAGATCGTAGACCGCCGCAAGAGCGGTCAAGGCGACGGCCGCGAAGTCGAGAGGCGTCATGCTGAGCGTCGCGAGTGCATTGAGTGTGCCGCGAAGCTCGCGCGCATTCTTGGCCGCAAACGGGAGGCGGATTCCGACACTGCGTCTCTCTGGTACGCTATTGCGTTCGACCCTTGACGCATTCGAGGGCATCGACTTGAATCAGTCGGGCGCGATCGATCGAATGGATGCCGACCAGGTCATGCGTCGCTATGCGGGGGGCGATGACGCCGCCTTCGATGAGCTTTACGCAGCTCTCTCCCCGCGACTTTACTCGTTTTGCGTCCGCCTCGCGGGCCAGAGCGGGGACGCCGAAGATCTACTTCAGGACGCCTTCCTCAAGCTCCATCGCTCCCGCGCCACCTACGTCAGCGGCGCAAATGCCCTGCATTGGGCGTTTGCCATCGTCCGCTCGACCCATCTCGACCGCCTGCGGAGGCGCGCGCGCCGTCCGGAGAAGCTCGTCGCCTCGACGGACGAGGTCCTCGGGGCTATTCTCGAAAACGTAGGCTCACCGGAATCAGATTTGCATGCTGAGACCCTGGCGCGAATCGTCGAGCAGGAGTTGCAGCGAATGTCGGAGAGAAATCGGAGTGCGTATATCCTGCTCAAGATTGAGGGGCTCACCGCAGTCGAAGCGGCGGCGGTGCTCGGAACCACCGGAGACGCAGTGAAACAGCGGGCATTCCGCGCCTATGAAGCGCTGCGCGAAGCCCTCTCTCGGGCCGGCTGGCAGCAGGTGACCCGTGCCTGACGCGCAGACGCCCTTCGATCCTCTCGTCGTTCCGGTCCAGCCGCCCGCGGACCTGGCTCGGCGCGTTCGCGCCGCGGTCGCTCAGACTCCCGCGTCCCGGTCGACCGTTCGTGAGCGGCTGGCGCTGGCGCTCGTGGCCGTCCCGTTTGCGATCCTGGCCGGCTTGGCGGGCAGCTGCGTCGTTTTCCGCGGCCGCCCCCTGCTTCGCGTGGATCTCGAGGCGCTCTCGGACGTTGCCTTTGCCGAGCGGTTTTTGGTCCTTCTACTGCTCGCCGGCATGGCGACCGGGGTTGCGCTCATTCCCGGCCGCCGCGGTCTCGGCTCGAAAGTGACGCTGCTGGCGATCGCGGCGGTCGCGGTTGCG
>Ga0247760_1000106_pt1 | contig 82781 bp, 76 predicted proteins | sample UWRJL171409R4_FD_179936 | JGI IMG/M metagenome (GOLD analysis project Ga0247760, IMG submission 179936) | Plant litter microbial communities from Arlington Agricultural Research Station in Wisconsin, United States - UWRJ-L171-409R-4 | ecosystem: Environmental > Terrestrial > Plant litter >... | reverse complement strand
TGGGGGGGGGGTCTCAGTCAACGCGATAGGACTAAACCTTGTCTTCGATCCGATGCCACGAGCAATGACAAACAGGCGAGCAATGTTCGAATGGGAGCAATGGATCGGCTGAAGATAATATACTGGGAAAATGTAATTTCGCGACATCCAGTAACGGGAGAGAAATTATAGATGTTTTGGGATGTCCTATTCGTCCTGGTTTTTATGTGTTCCCGTCGCATGTGCGTGTGGTGAAGGCTGCATTAGCGCGGCGCTATCGTCGATCCACCTCTCGGGTCCACACAACGATCGGCTCTTCTTCTTCAGGTTTCTAGTTAAAATAGAGGTTGAACAGCTACCAGAAAACCGTTGAATGTCATTCTACAGCGTAGCTTCTAAGAAAAACGTACGTCTTGGAACCGCTGCAATCCCCGTAAGACGGAACCGACGGGTGCGTTCACTGTAGCCTCATACGGCCCGCTAACCAGAATACCATCGTTGAGCCCCAATTATCTCCATGTGAAAGACGTTAGTTTATCCCGGCCTCAATTTGCTAGGTAAAAGCTGCTATGTGATGACCTGTTTATCGATGCGCTTGTCTCCGGAATTAAAGTTTGTGTGGTGGAATAAATAACAATAAGGCCGTTCCACATCCGAAAACGGTAGAGGTTCAGAATGCAGACCTGACATGGAACCTTCCCTAGATGAGGTGCCCCCGTTGAAATCAGCTGACATTTCTGCTGGGTCCAAGGTGGCCCCGTCAAATTTACCAGAGTTCTGCGTGAGCTTTAGCAGGGTGTGAGATATTTCAGGTATTGCCTATCTTCGCGGAGTTTCCCTTGGTAAGGAAGCTTTTGTAGCTGTGAGCTGTGTACGAAGTACTTTGTTTCAATCCATGCCAGCGCGCACAGTGTGGCCTTCAGGTGGGGCAACAGCCCCGGTATCTCCAAGCCCCGCCACGACCCCACTCGCCGCCCGCATTCCAGAAACAGCGACGAAGCTCCAGGTTTTCGCTGAAAACCATCAAGGTCACCAGCAGCAGTTCTCCCAAAAAGCACCGCTTTTACCTGTATAGTGTCGCCACGATGGAAGCCACACTTCAGATATTTGATGTCCAGGAACGGGCTACCGGCGGGGTCAAGCCACCAAGCTTCCCGATGCCGTCCTCCACAGCCAACGGCTTCCCAGCGCACAAGAAACGTGCCTCGGCCTTCAAACAGCGACGACAGGCTCAATCTGCAACCGGCGCGCCAGATACTAGCATCGAGCCAGAACAGTCTACGGTGGGCGCGTCGTCGCAACATGGCATGCGCTCACGGGAAGACCCCGTGGCGGCCGAGCAGAGGACGGTAGACGAGGAAAACCAGGCGAGGCTTGCATCGATGTCGCCCGAGGAGATTTTGGAAGCGCAAAAGGAACTTTTCTACGGTCTGGATCCAAACCTCATCCAAATGCTTCTACGACGCTCAAATCTCGACGAGCGATCAAACGAATCAGACATCTTCGATATTCCTTCAACCGATGAAAGTCCCAAGATGGAGCCGCCGCAGATCAAGGTTGAGGATTCATCAAAAGAAGAACAGAGCGACAACACACCGTTGCCGCCCGCTAGATCTCAGACCAAGAAGACCAAGAAGACAGTTACCTTCGATGAGGATGCCGCACCACCCGTTCCTCCAGCCGATCTCTTTCCCATCTCCTCGCCACCTCCCAAGACGAAATCAGCCGATCCCGACCATGCCCATGCTCACAACAGCAATGCGACACACTTCCCAACTGCGCCTTCGTTACCCGATCTCAATCCCTCCGACCCAAACTTCTTGGAAAACCTACATAAAAAGTACTTTCCATCCCTCCCAGCCGACCCCTCTAAGCTCGCATGGATGGCCCCCATCCCCACCGAGGGGTCTATCGCCGACCAAGAATCACCCTACTACCCCGGGCAGAATACTCTCCCCGTTTCGGCCCTACGATTTGATTTCCGCGGCGCCTTGCTTCCGCCCAGCACCAGCCGGAGAATACCTATGTCCAAGGGCTTACACCACCACGGCGAGGCGCCCGAGGCAGCAGGATACACCATCCCCGAACTGGCGCGCCTCGCGCGCTCGGCAGTACCAGGGCAGCGCTGTATCGCGTATCAGACTCTGGGGCGAATGCTGTATCGGCTCGGCAAGGGTGAATGGGGTACGGGCTCCGGTGGCCGCGGAGGCGACGAGGATGACCTTGCGTTTGGGTTATGGCGGTGTTTTCAGGAAGGGAAGGTCATAGAATCGTTAGCAGAGGAGGCTTCACAGGAGGAAGGCAAGGGTCATATGAGTGCTAAGGCGTTTGCGACTGAAGCGCTGTGGTTATTTGAGAAGGGGGGGTGGAAGGTCAGATGGAGGGGAATGTGAGGCCTGCTGATGTTTAGGCTGCCGGAAACATATTCAAGACCACTAGAAGAGCTTGCCTTGACCGCAAATACGGAAAGGGCGCGAAGGGATTCATGGAATTGAGCAGATATATCAAAGTGGATAGAACTTGGATGATAAAGACTTTATGGCCTTACCCGGAAGAAATGTAACGGGAACGTCTACTGGAAAAGGGGCTGTCCATCGTAATGACTGACTGCTGAGGCTCCGGCCCAGGATACCAAGCCCTTGCACTGACTTCGACATCCTTCCTTTTGGCCGGACCTTCCCCGCAGGATCAACCAAGCATATAGACTAGGAGTAATAGGCCCGAATTTCAAGGTATATTCTACCTCAGACTGGCTACCAGAGAGCCCCGTAATCATATGCAAGAAGCGGGAGCAAAACCAATGTTCATTATATCATTCATAAACCGATACGGAGACAGCCAAGTCCTGTTCCTTGCAGAGGTAAACACAAGGAGCGCGCTCATTATTGATCCAACCCAACCTGAAACATCCCACAAACCATCCATGCCATGCTATCCGTCTTGCCCACACAAGCATTCATTTCATACAACAAAAAACCGAAAACAAATCCGTTTAGCTTGTTTAGTTAAAGTCCGACCTTCACCTCATAACCATCGTCGTCGTCATCCCCATCCCTCCTTGCATCTCACGTTCCCGTTGCTGCTGCTGTTGCTGCTGTGCTTGGGTCCTGCCCTTGACATAATCCTTGTTCTCGATGGTCACGCTCTTGGTCATGTGGTTGACCTTGTATACACCGACCAGGCGCGCGGCAAGCTCGAACATGTTGTTACGAAGCGAAATAACGATGAACTGAGCGTTCTTCGTGCGCTCCTTGATGTAGTTAGCCACGATCGAAACCTGTGGCAGTCAGCATCCCTTCCTTGTACAGCCAATCGGGCAAGCAAACCTACATTTCGGAAGTCCAACGCGGCGTCAATTTCATCCATGACATACAGTGGTGTCGGCTTGTAGTGGTGCAGTGCAAACACAAGCGCCAGTGAGCTCAGCGTCTTCTCACCACCGGACAAGTTGCTGATGTTCTTCCACGACTTCTTCGGCGGCATAACACTGAACAAAATTCCTTCGCTGAAAGGGTCGAGCGAATCGACCAGCTCGAGCTCGGCATTTCCGCCCATCGTGATCATCTGGTACATCTCCTTGAGGCGCAGGGAGATAGTGCTAAAGCCCTCCATAAAGCCCTCCAGCCGTAGGCGACGCAGGTCATCACATCGTTTCTTGGCTGAGTCTCGCTGTGCCACCGCTGTAGCAAGGTCTGAAGACCGCGCAGCATGTTCCTGGACACGCCTGCGGTACTCAGATAACACACCAAGGTCGACATTAACGTTCTGTGTCTTCTCCTCAAGCGCCGCAATCTCGCCCTTGAGGGTCTCCTTGTTCATGTCTGCGAGCTCATCCTTGGTGTAGCGAGGCAACTCTAATGGTGTTGACCGGCCGGGGCCATGGATTGTCTGGTTAGCTGTTTCCTCGGCTGCTGTAGCGTCCGCTTGAAGCTGGGCATCGGCGTCCATGTCAGAATCATCGACATCCATAGCATCCTCATTAGTGCTCTTGGCCTGCGAGACATTGGGGTCCGGGTTTCCTCCGCTCTCGAGGTCTTCGACGTTCTGCAGTGACAGTTTAGAAAGCTTGTTATCCCAGTACTGTAGCCGTTTTTGGTTTTCAGCAAGAACTTTCTGGTTCTCCTCCAACTTGTTTTTCATCTCAATCTCGACGGCGCGGGTGGCGTTTAGTTCGGCTGTCTTCTCATCGAGCTCGGACTTCAATTCGGAGAGCTCCTGCTTCTTGGCAGTCAGAGCCTCCTTAGCCTCTTCCACTCGGGTCTTGAAGTCTTCGGCCTTGTCGCCCTGGTTTTGGATCTCTTCTTCGAGCTTCTCGAAGTCGCGGATGGCAGACTCTAGCTCCTTGGAGGCCTTTGCATGATCCTTTTCCAACTTGACCTTGAGCTTCTCGGCCTTTGCCTTCTTGACCTCAGCGTTCGAGACCTCCTCGTTTTGAGAGGTGATCTCCTCCTTGAGAGAATCTACTCTTGCCCTCTGGGTTCGGAGTTTCTCACCACCGACCTGCATAATCTTGTCCTGCAGAACCTTGATCTCCTCTTCGACGCTGGATGTCTCCCCATGAAGCTTCTCAACCTCCTTGTTAAGCTTGGCAACCTCCTTCTCCAAGGCGACGATACGGCTGTCGTCAGACTTTGAGGGCTGGTGCTCCTTTGCGAGCTCCTTGATTCTGCGTTGAGCGTCTGCTAGGTTCTTTGCGGCACTGTCTACCTCGAGGTTGATTTTCTGCAGCTTTGTGTCGAGCTTGGGGATTTGGTCCTTCACAAATCGAAGGCGAGTCTCAAGTTCCCGTTGGCGCTCTTGGAACTCATTGAAGTTTTGCTCCAGAGCATCCCGATCAGTCTCGAGCTTCTTGACTTGCTCTTTGCTTGTGTCGGATACCAACTTTGAAGACATCAACCCCTTCTTGACAGAATTGCCGCCACCAGACATCGTACCGGACTTGTCAATGAGCTCGCCCTTGAGGGTAACAACTCTCCATCTCTTGGCACCATACGCAATCCGATTCGCCTGTGCGAGGTCGGTCGCCACAAGCGTGTCTTGGAGGGCATGGTAGAAGGCGGGGCGGAACCGCTCTTCTTTGGCCTTCACAAGATCAAAGAGACGGGGCGCATTCTCCGGAGTGTTGATCGGAGAGAAATCACGGGCCCTGAGTTTGTCCAGGCACATGAAGTTTCCACGGCCAAGATTGGTTTTCCTCAGGTACTCGATGCACTGCTGGCCGGCTTCGACGGTATCCGTGACGAAGTTGTCAAGCTGGCCGCAGGCTGTTGAGATGGCAACATCGTATTTCTGGTCGATAGCCCCGAGGTTGCCGAGGCGGCCGTGAAATCCATCAATACGGCCTGATTCCTTCATCCGCATCAAAGCTGTGAGTACATTGCCTTGGGTCTGGGTAGCAGATAGGCTGGATCGAGCCTCGTCGGCCTTTTGTCGCGCGTTGGAGAGCTGTGACCTTATCTTGGGCTCTTCTTCTGCGAGCTTCTCAAGTTCGACCTCAAGCTTCTTCGCCTCCTTCTCGAGACTAGCCTTCTCTGCTTGACACGCCTTTGTCTCCTCAGCCTTGGCCGCTTTGCCTTCTTCAATGGTGGCAATCTTGGCCTCCAGCTCTTCGAGAGCGACAGCACCAGCGTTGGCTTTCTCCCGAAGAATAACCATCTCACTCTCCGCAACAGCAATCGCAGATTGCTTCTGGTTGATCTTCTCGTTCCACGGCTCAAGTGACTTTTGTTTTGCTGAGATCTGATCTGAGAACTGCTGCGTCTTGCCCTTCAAAGAATCTCGGATCTTAGTCAGCTCAGCCTCCTCCTTCTTGACCAGAGCCTCAAGCTCAGTGACCTCTTGACCGCGTGTCTCGATGTCCTCAGTGCACTGTTCAATCGTCTGGTCTGCCTCGGCAGCCGAATTTTCTGCGCTATCGATGGCCTTCTCGAGCTTCTTGCGTTTGTCCGTCAGAAATTTGCGCTTTTCGTCGAATTTGACACGCTCTTGATCAAACTTGGTCATCTCCTTAACTAGGCCCTGGGCCTCCTTTTCCTGGGCGTCGTATTCTTTGCTGCCTTTGGAGTAGGCCTTTTCCAGCTGTTTGATGATTTGCTCGCTGCCGTTGTGCTTTTCGAGCTCCTCATCAAGCTGTGCCTGCATTTGGCTAATGGCCTCCTCAGTGACAGCCAGATTGTCGTCGCATTCACTGATATAGAGCTGATACAAAGCAGCCTGCTTCATGGTAAGCTCATTCTCGTCCCGGATGAACGCCAGCGCTTTGTTTTTCTTGTCCTCGAGGCTGTTCTTTTCCTTCTCTACATGCTGAACGCGACCACTCTTCTCGAGACAAATCTCGTTCAAAGTCTCGACCTCAGTGGCGGACTCCTCAATTGGCGCCTTGTACTTGGATGTGCCGATGATATCCTCAAGATATTCAAGAAGACCATCCTCGTGTTCGTTGCCGGCCTTTGCTTTCATTTGCGCAATGGACTCAACCTCACCCTGTAGAATCAAGAAGCGCTTGTGGTCTAGGTCTACACCCCGATCACGCAGCAGCGTGGTTACGGTCGTGAAATTGGAGTTTTTGCCATTGATGTAGTACTGGCTTGAGTTGTTCTTGAAGGCTTTCCGCGAAATGACGAGAGACGAGTCCGGAATCACTTGAGGGGCGCCGCCAGGCTGAGGAAGGTTAGCATCTGGTTTTATGGACGGAGGAGTCAACACACTCACCACATCCATAACTTCCTGGAAGTGCACAGCAACCTCGCAATATTCCAGGTCCGGATACTGTGCAGAGTTGTGGATCAATGCCGAGATCTTGCCTTGTCTCATCTTGCTGGCGCGGAAGCCAAATACGAAGAGCAACGAATCAATGACGTTTGATTTGCCAGAGCCGTTGGGACCAACTACGGACGAGAAGGAGGCGTGGAATGGGCCGACCTCCTGCCGCCCGGCGTAACTCTTGAAGTTTGTGAGAATCAAATACGTGATGACAATGCGTGCTTTCGGCCCTGTATCCTCAACCATCGGAATCGCCATTGTCCGTGACTTGAGCACGATATCCATGGGCTTCTCGAGGAGTGTGTCCATTGCCTTGATAGGCTTGGAAGCGGCCAAGATCGTCTCATCCCCAGCTCGGCGCTGCTCGTTAATAGTCGTCGCGGTGATATCGGACAGCGGCGTACCGTGGAGGTCTACTACGGACTCGGGTGACTGGGTGGGGTTTGGTGTTGGAAGGGGCGGCTGCAGCTCAGGAGTCGCAGCCTTGGCTGCGCGCGGGGCGACGCTCTTCCGCGCCCTCGAGGGCCTCTTTGCTACTTCGAGGGGCTCCTGTTCGGCAGGGCCGGCGGCAGTCTGGTCGGGGTCAAAAACCTCGCTAGGTTCGATGCTTGCAGCGGGAGCGATGCTCTTTTTGGCGCGCCCTGGGCGCCGCGGCTTTGGTGTCTCTGGGGCTTCTGGCATAGTTTTCCGACGGCCCTGTGTTGAGCGCCGCGGGGTAGCGGCCGGCGCGGGTGCAAAGTCGTCTCCGCTGTCATCTTCGACCTTTGGCTGGGATGCTTCCGCCATGTCCTCATCCGAAGACTCGACCACCGCTGTGCGCCGAGTCGCGGCGCGGCGCGAAGGTCGTGTCGACATGGTTGGATGCCTTCGCAAAAAGAACTACAAAAGTGTGAAGAATGAGAAATCCAGTCGCGCTGGGTATGATTGCAAGCTAAAGGCTAGGGAGTCAACGAAGTGGAAAATGAGATGCGGTGAGCGCTCAAAAATGTCAGGCGCGATGCGCCTGCTGCCCCGCTTGTTGACATTGACATTGTAAACAATCAGCCACAAAGCAAGCCACAACTGGTCATGCTCGGCGCCACGGTCATTGGAACGAGTTGTGGAGCAACACGCCATCCCGTGACTTCCCACCCAATACATGCAGTCCCCCCGGTACCTACATCATCAATTTCACTCCGATAAAACGATACCCGCTGCGTCAAGCCAGGGCATCCGCAGATGTTCTACAGTCAACGGCTTGATCCAGACTCAAACCACAGGAGCAAGCCGCCAAAATGCTCGACTTCACGCAGATCCAAGCCGTCTTCCCAATAGACGGCCCCAAGCCCTACGACCAAAAAGGCGTCAAGGAAATCGAGACCTTCCGCAAGTCCTTCGACGGCATCCTGTTCGTCGACCGAGTCCTGCGAGCACTGGGAATCACCGAAGGCAAGCACACAATCCACGCCGCACATAGCCAATTCCTACTGACACGGCCCGACCACAGCTAAAGCGTACCCTCCCAAGGGCGACAACGGCCTGCGAAGCCTTCATCGCCAAATCTGTGAGAGCAATGGGTCATCTCACCACAAGCTATCAGTGCTGTACTATCTCCTCCTTGACTACGATTACGTCCGCGGCGCGCGGTCGCAGCTTGCAGGTGCTCTCGCCGAGGAATCGGCTCTTCCGACCAAGTACCAGATCCTCATGAGGGGTCTGTGGCACATGGATCGTAAAGAGTTCAAAGTTCGCACCACCCAGCTGCGCTAAGATCCCCAGCTGCTTTGCTAACAGCGCCCTCAATCCAGTTTGCCCTCGAGCACCTCGCCCATCCGTCGCTTCCCTCCGAGTTTGCCGACGAGATCATCGTCGTTCTCGTCCGACAAGCATCCGCAAACGACTACAGCCTTCCACTTGCGTACTACCACACCACGCAGCCGGTGTTTAAGACGTCGGAGGCACTGGAGCTGCTTTTCGGCGCGCTGGCGCGGACGAGCGTCACCGAGGCACTGTATTTTTCCCGCGGCTACCCAGAGCACGCCCGCCAGCAGCTGTTCGAGAAGTTGGTCGCGTCAGTTCTAGACTACCCGGAGGAGGTTGGACCTCGAGGCAAGGAGTTAGCAAGCCTACCGCTCAGTGGATCGGAGGAGAAGTGGCTGCAGGAGTATCTGGTTGGAGATGGGAAGAAGTCAAAGAATGCGAGACTGGTCGCACAGATGCGGCAGATTGTCACAGGTCGAAATATCGCTCCTGTGGCGCTGAATGGGCTGGCGTATGCTGAGCCCTCTGCGAGGACCACCAGGGCTGGGCGGTTAGGTGTTTCGTAACTGTCACTAACCGTGCAACAAAACAAACCAAAAAGAAAGCGCCATGATACCCCCTCCCTCACTCGAGATGCAAAAAGATAGGCCGCCGCACGACTCAGTATTTATCTCTCCCGCCGGGAATTGAACCCGGGTCCCGAGCGAAGTCTTCTCCAAGAGAAGTTGACAAGCTCATATACTGACCACTATACTACGGAAGATTAAGAATCATGTAGATGTTTGCCATCCACTGTAGTTTGGTCGTGCCTAGTTCTCGGGAACGGGGAATCGAACCCCGGGCTGCTGAGTACTCAATATGAGAGTCAACGATGTTAGCCACTACACCATACCCGATTGTTGGAAACTGTGTGCAGGAAGGGCTCATATGAATGCCATGCTTGCGGTGGAACGGAAGTGGGGATTGGGAGCAAGCCTTTTCCCGGCCAGAAGCGGGCTCGGTGAGGTGGATTCGATCGCATGACACACAGGTTCGGGCTTTGGGCTTGATTTTGGTTTTGCTCTACAAGAAGCCCTACAGCAAGCAGCTGCCTACATGCGGTAGATTTCCCGCATTCGCATCGGAATACATTGCATCTGGAATGGTGATTCTGCCTAGGGGATATATCACCAAAGTTGGGAACACTTTAATTCCGCATGCGAGGAAGGACGACATACTCTCCAGATGAACAGCTATCGCATGCGAACCCACCTGGAGACCATCATGTGAACCTTATAAACTCCTTGGTCCGTAGTTACACACCCACCCGGTCATTATCTCATCAGCCATTCAGTCACACAGCCCCGGCCCCAAGCATCTCCAGAGTCGATCAGCGTTGGAATAAAGCAGTACCCCTATCCCCTTCACCCCTTTTGAACCTTCCCTCTCAGCGCATCCACTTCCCTTTGAAGCGCTGTCAAGTCTGCCAAGATATCTGGAGCCGCACTACTCTCCTCAACTGGCACGGAAGTCGAGGCCGGTTCCTCAGCCAGCCTCCCCTCCAGGACCCTTACGCCATCCACGCTTCCCTTTCTTGCAGCCAGGCCAGACCCATCCACACTCCCTTTGCTGCTCCCTCGTTGTCTCGGCGGCGGTGGCGGCGGCAGTGGGCCTCCCACGCGCCTCGGAGTCACGTCCAACGACGACACGCTTGGCGGCCTCTTCGACCTTGTCGACGCGTTGCGTGCCGGGGGCGGTGGTGGTGGGAAGAGCTTAGGCTGCCCAGTAATGAGATGCAAAGGAGATGGCGTAGCGGTGGAAGCCTCTGTAGCGGACCCCGAAGCTTCGCCGTGAGGAGACGAAGTCCGGTTGCTGCTGCTGATCGCGGCAACGGCACTCGTTGGGAGCGGTGAGAATTCAACGCCTTCTGAGGGGCTACGATCACTACTTGCCGATGTTATACTCGAGAAGCTAACTGCGGATGGGGAGATGAACGAGTTTGAAGAGCGGGAGTTGTGAGTTGGTCGCCGAGGGGGGGGTGGCGCAGGAGCATGGATACTGACGCGCAGACTAGAGGAACGTGAACGAGTTGAGTCTTGCGATGACCGTCTTGCCAAAGTGTCAAGCTCATCCGGGTGTGTTATTTCGTTCAGAGCTGGGGTATTTACAACGATGGAGGCCTTGCTCTCTGATCTCCCATGATGGTGTCTCCTGGGAGGTGGTGGTGGCTTCTTGATCGGCTGTTGTGCGCTAGTCGCTGAAGTTGGTGTTGAGCTTGCTGCTTTGGGTGGTGTTGGTGGCCTTGCAATAGGTAATGGCTCTTCTACAAGGTCTCCTGCTGGCTCGGGCACTTTGCCGGCTGCTTCCCGATCGAAGATACTCTCAGCTTCCTCTTCTATCGGATGCCTGTGTGGCGCAGGAGGTAGTGGTTTATTGACCTCCAGCGGGCTAGTCGGCTCCGGTAAGACCATCGAGGGCAATGGTAATGCTGGTGATGGCCTGTCGTTCCCCTCCTGCTTATCCTTGCCTTTCAGCTCCACCTTAATCAACTTCCCATGACGTGAGCTTGGCGGTGGAGGTTTCTTTCGGAGAGTGGTTGGTGATTGGGCCTTGGGGCGTGGAGTTCCAATCAGGCCGTGACGGTCATCGTCACCTTCTGGTTCAGAGATCTCATGGGAAGTACGTGGCGTATCATGTATGGAAGGATATGTGGCATCGAATATTGATTGACGCGAGATAGATGACGTATCGGTCAAGCTCGCGCCATCGCTCGTCTGCGCGGTCGGATGAGCACCGTGTGGTGTGGGTACTGAGGCCGATGCTGGTGCTGCGATTTGTGCCGCCCCCGGTCCACCTGCTTGCCCTGTGAGCAAGAGCCGCTTGAATGCATCCACATCTAACGCGCCACGCATTCCCACCGGCGATCCGGCGCTCTGTGCCACCTCGTTTGTTCCCAACTCCAAGTCTTGCAATGTCCTCTGGAATGGGTTTGGTGGCGCGCGGTGTGGGATCGGGCTCGAGAAATCTTCCCCGCCATTTTCCCTGCTGCTCTCCCTGTCATGGTCATCGGCCGAGTTCCCCGGCAGCGTTATATTGAAGGGGTTAGATATCCCGCCTTCGTTCTCATCATCACTGCTACTACTCTCGTCGGCATTCGGGCCATACCGGGAATAGTCGTCAGGCGCGCCTGCCGATTCCGGGGAAGAGGGCGGGGGTGACTGAACTCGGACCTTCTTCACGACTTTAGGTTTCTGGAAGCTCGTGGCTGGCGGCGGGTGGATGGTCTGGGTCTGGGTCTGCAGCTGGGCGCGAAATCGATCGCTAGAGGGCAGCGAAGTGGCGACGTCGGAGGGGGAGTCCAGGGCATCCGGGAGGGGAGGGGGAGGGGCAGCGACAGGGGTTGGGATGGAAGCGCTGGGCCCATTGCGACGGAACGGATTGTTCGAATTGAGAGAGGATGGTTGTGCCATTGTGAGGATTGGGTGAAACGGGGTAGGCGGCTGCGTTGGCAAACTAGACGCGGTGATGCTGCACAGCTGTGGTTTAGCCCATGGTCGATGGGTGCCTTTGTCCCGGCTCAGCTTCGCATTCGGCCCAACCGAGCCGCGGATGCCACGTTAGGCAGAGCTCGCTCGTCAAGCTCGGGCAGCTGGCAGTACAGCTGGAGAGGTTCGTGGCCAGCGAATCGGTGCCAGACAACCTGCGTAGATTAACGACGGCTTCTCGTTACGATGTTTTGGCTAGGGAGAGGGAGGTCGCTGTCAGAGTGTGGTCGCGCGGGTCAAATTGGATGAGGGTTGGCGTGCAGCTTAGAGCTAGGCTGACAGTCCCGAGGCTTCCAGTTCCCGCAGACGGGGTAAAAGCAGAGGCTCCGAGAGACGAGCGGTCGGGGGCACTCCGACTGGTCTTCTGAGCTGAGGCGAACAGGAACGGATGAGTCTGGTTGCGAGGGCGAAGCGACGGGGGCCGTTGATAAGCTGGCGCTGAATCATGCGGCGTCGTCAGTTGTTCGTTGGTGCTATGGTGGGCTCCCCCCTGGTCGTCGCTGCTCCACCGATCCCTATTTGCGCACGGATCAAATGAGAGAGGCACCTGCAGGGTACTAAAAAAGGATCTCTCCTCCGTGCGAAAATTCGTGATGAATCGCACAGCTTTGTGAGAATAGTAAGGTCTGGCTTATTGTTACATTGTGTAATGTACCTTCATTATGAGAGACATGACAATAGGCCTTTTTCATAGAGGAATAGGCCTCTCGAGGCATGCGATACAGCCTACAGCATCAAAGTCCACGGCCTGTCTTGACAGTAAGACGGCACCTTCCACACTGGCTCAGGGGCCGCTTCGACTTACACGCAGCATTTGACTCCGTCGCCGACCAACCTCTGCTGAAAGAAAACATTGATGGCACACAAGCTACCTCTCATATGGTAAGGTAGGTAGGCATTATCCTACCTTGTTCAAACTATCGAAGTGCAGAAGCCACAAGGCAATATGGAATACGTCAAGCAATGGTTTCGTACCGCCGAATGTTGAACCATCAGCCGAGCACTTTTTCTGGGCGACTTCTTATGTGTTCTCATTTTCAGCAAACGACAAGTAGATCTGCTTGCGAAGATAATACCGCATACAGCTACGCAATGGGGGAGAGGGCGTAGACGGATAAAAGAGAAGTATTGGCAGAATGTAAAACATAAACAACGGACGGAGTCACGGAGACGCGACCGCCCGACCGCGTTGGGCACAAATGGAGTCACAACACCACGAAGCAAGCTGGAATCGAAAATTTGAACAGAGAGATTCTTCGTCATTCCCGCCTTGGTATAATTACAGCTCCCCAACAGTCCTCTAGTCCCAAAAACATTCCGAGGTGAAAAAGCCAAGCCGCCCTTTTCTTTCTGACGCAGGTTGTGCGCACAAGCAAAACAGCAAAAGATGCCCACCCTTCCTGCGCCGTTTCAGAACCGTCCAAGTGTCTGCCGCTCGCTGTATGTCTCCTCTCCTCTTTCTAGATCGTCGCACAATGGCGAGACTGTAGAAAAAGCGGAATAACCAGAGAGAATCCAATAGGTATCGTATGCAAGCAGGCGCGAAAAATGCGATGCAAAAATAAAAGGAGGCGCGCTTTTTTCGGCACGACTGGCTCCCCGCCGCCCTCTCATCCGCCCCAGCCACCCACCAAAAAAATATGTTCCAGTGTCATAACAAACATCCCGAGTGCAAAAAACCTGTCCCGCGCTTATCGTGAGAACGCGTAGCCAATGACCCCACCAATATCCCATGGTTCCCCGAACGCCAGTACCGATTGAAGCCGTCACGATATGGTAAGAAAAAAAAGACATCAGAAAATCAGACCAGACGAGTGCATCATGCCGAGGCCTCTGCCTTGTCTGCCTTCTTTGGTGTCTTGTCCTTCTTCGCGGCGGCCTTCTTTGGTGCAGCCTTCTTGGGTGCGGGCTTGGCGGCTGTCTTTGCGACGCGCCCCGACTTGGTCTTGGTCAGGACGGTGGGCTTCTCAACAACAGCAGGAGCCTAAGGCGATGTCAGAATGACGCGAACGGATAGCAGACTGATCAGTGACCACGAACCTTCTTCTCCTTCACCTCCTTCTTGGGGGCAGCCTTCTTGGCGGCAGGGGCCTTCTTCTCCTTGGGCTCCTTCTTTTCCTTCACCTCCTTCTTGGGGGCAGCCTTCTTGGGGGCGGCCGCGGGCTTCTTCTCCTTGGCCTCCTTTTTCGGAGCGGCTTCCTTCTTAGGGGCAGCCACCTTCTTGGGAGCAGGTGCAGGAGCAGCCTTCTTGGCCAGCTTGGTACCGCCTGAGGGCCCCTTGGGCTGCTCAAAGACGCCCTTGTCAACTCCAGTCTTCAACGCCTTGTTGAAGAGCGAGTCGAACATCTTGTCACCAACATTGAGAGCATTGTTGGCCTTGACATACTTCTTCAGTGATTGCCGGCTATGAGATGTGTCAGCATGCGCCGACATAGATGGGAAAATAGGTTTCAGGGACTGAATGCGACCAAAAGCGAGCGAGGCGCAGCCAGTGAGCGATGAGATGAATAAAAAGATTATTACCTAGATCCATTGCGGTCCTTAAGCTGGATGATGGAAAGCCGAGTCAGCACAAATTGATTCACACAAAAGGCAACCCGTGAGGGGTCGAGGGCCAGGCGTGGGGGCAAGCATCACGGGCTGAGCCTCGTTCTGCGTTGCCGACCGGGCGCCGACACCAAATGCGCCGGAAGCACGGGAGTGGGAGTAATTACCGCGACAATAGCATCAGTAATCATAGCCTAATGATTGTTAGGTACAGATGAATTCTCAAGAGGTCCGGTGTTATGAGTACACACCTGGTAGGAGCCATGGCTGGGAGGGGCCTTGGACTTGCTGGCGGCAGCACTGCTGGGCGAGATCTTCTTGGGAGGCATGTTGATTGATAGTTTGTTTGTTGGTGAGTGGGTGGGGAGAAAAAGGCTCGGGTATTGTCAGAATATGATATTGAGCGAGCTGAAATAATCGGAATCGTCTTGAGTATCGTGATCGAGAGGGACTGGGAACAAGATGTGGGTGGGCAGTCGCGCTCGAGGAGGGCAGCCCCGGTGTTTATATATGGGAGCGGGGGTGTCGGCCTGCCCTTGAGTGATTGCGCGGATTGAGCCCTGGAGCTCACTGGTCTCACAACAGCGCTGCAGGCCATTTCCCGGGGCTAGGCCCACGACTTAGAGGGATGCGTGGCCCGTGCTCCTCTCTAAAACCGAAGAGCGGCAGCCTGAAGCTCACCGCACCTCGCAGCTCCCGTCCCTCGTCCCCGGAAAACAGACGGGGTTGCCCACCTCACAACGAGGTGAGGTGGCATGGCATCAGTGCCGCATCACGGGAGGGCAAGTGATGAGGTGTGGCAGCTTTCTCATTTCTGTTCTCGCCGGCCCAACGTGCGTGGCTGCCTTCCGCGACTCAATTCCTCGTCGCATTTCCGGATCGCTGCCCGACTCTTCGCCCGCTCAATTACACCGTTTCGCCCACCCACCTCACTGCCCAAGAGATGGCTCAATGACATGTATCCTTTCATCGCGACCCAGATTCAGACACTGGTAGGAGGGATTCATCGCACATGGGCCTAGCCGATGACGAGACAGTCTACGACGACGCATCCGGAGGATTTACAGTTTACCGTTGACTGTTCTGCCCGGTGGCTAATAACGGCGCGCTACTAAACAAGGTAGGTTTCGCGATAAAGCAGAGCAGAACAGGAGCAGTCGATGAATGGACGACTCAGGAGGGGGATTCGGGAGCCCGCCGACTGGAAGGGTGCCGCGTTTCCTGGTCGCTTCGATCACTTGCCGCCCCAACTTTCGCGCTTTCCCCTTTTAGGCGACCATTTAAATCGGTCGCAGCGCACCTTTTTTTACGCACCTATTTTCTGATTGGCCCGTTCACCACTGACTTGACGACAAGCTATCCACCCGCAATGAACTTGTACCTCGCGTTGTCAATCATGCGCACCCTGCTCGACGAGCGACCGAAGCTCTCCCTCTCCGATCTCGAGCTCCTCGCCGTCCCCCTTCGCTCGACTCGCCGCCTCCCTCTGCCTCTCTCGTTTCTCCAATGGCCCTCCCACACCAATCCGATGGACTTAGGAATGACCCCAATTGTGCTTTTATTTTTTGTGAAATTTTCGGCGCGGAACCGGCCGCAAATCATCGGTCGGAACCCACATGGTCTCGGGAGCCGGACTGGGCGTCGAAGCGGATTTTTGTCGCGATTTTAGACCTCATCCAAGCATCGCGACCAAATGCACCCGGTCAGGCGCATTCGCAATAGCATCCCCGCAACCCCTGCTTTGATGTATTAACGTAACTGGCTCTGAATCTCCGCGCTCCCAGTTTTCTTCCAGTCTCGATTTGATCCACGTTGCAGCATTTGTTTCAAAGTTTTCCGGGATTATGTCCAAAGTCACTGTTGATGGTTTCGTGGTTTTTGTGGCCCGGCTTTGAAGCTATCCGCACATTTGCGTCCTGTCTAACAACAGCCCTCCAACCAACCACATTTACTTCTATCGCCCTCTAACTTTGGTAAATTGCTGAGCTAGCTCCGCCGTCTAGTTTTGTCTTGTTTTTGCGCGCTTCGTGGTCCGCAATGCTGCGCTGCGGCCATCAAGAGTTTGCGTCACCAGAGCCAGTGTCGTGTCGATTGCGCCTCGTAGCCTTCCACCAATTCCCACCCGACGAATTGTCAGCCAACAGAAACACTAGAAGGCACAAGGTGCTCTTCGATGAGACGAGTTTGTATTGTGTGCGGTTTGTTGCCGCTGGGATCATTCCTGTCACACACTATCACGAGATCTTGCGACAACGCACTCGAAGATCCGAGAATGCGGATTGGCCTGTGGTCCTGTTGGAGGCGGCTCACCTGACCAACAAATACCGAACATGCCTTATCAATACTGCTCCCTGATCTATCCCAGGAAATGCCGCACCATTATCTCTTCTCTCTGAAATTACAAACTTGACTTATTTTCTCTGCCCACTGGATTGTGGTGTGGGGTTGGGGCGCCTGCCTTGTGGGAGGCGACGCTGCCAAGGCTGACACGTCCTCGTCCGACGAGGTCGGGCATCCGCATCACAACATGATCCCAATAGGCGATGGCAGTGTAAATCAGCACACGTTATTTTGTCATCTGTATCGTTTTCTGTATATATTACACGTAAGCTATTTATTGTGTTGGCACTTAGCAGGTAATCCGTAACAGCCATTGGCTTGGAACCTCACGCTGTGTTCGGTGTGTTCGGACTAGGTGCTCACTCAGACACCACTACCTCCCCGAAGCCCTCTGGTTTGAAGTTCTCTCTGGCGAAGTTAAATACCAACTGAGGTCAGATACTCTCACTCTTGACGTCAGGGGTTGAGTTGCCTCGGAAGGACGGCACTTATTTTTGGACACGGAGCACCCCTATGAACGTATGGCCGAGGAATTTTCTCTCCGTACGTATGGATGTTTTCCCGTGTCTATGTGTTTATGTACGAGATCCCGGGTGAACGAGATGATTGCTCTGATAAATTCACCCCTGATACCCCTTTTCGCTGTTTCGCAACGATGCCAACTGAATGGGCAACCCTTGGTTTCTATCAGGTGCCCGGAGTTATTACTTAAAAGGCATCTCCTGAGCTATGGCTTGCCGTCATCCGTTCACACAGGTTCCAAACTTCAAGTTCTGCCCCTGTGGAGGTTTGGGTAGAAAGGGGAATAGGCGCCGAGGAAGCCAGCAGCAACAGAAATGTCTTTGAAGAGACTATAATATCCCCCATGCTCTATCATTTCTCAGGTGACATGCCAGCCAGTTTCCCGGCCCATCGCGGACGCTAGATCGCACTCGACGCTATTTCAGGATCATGGAATGACCGAATCTCAACCCAACGCATCATCACCCATCAGATACCCAAGTGATAACTCTTATCTTGGGCCTATCTGGGTGTAGTCTATGATACTCTGGGTGTGGGAATGGTTGGGGAAGCAACTGTGGAAATGATCATATCATTTTGTTAACTATTCAATTGAACATACATTTCCAGATATTTAATTATACATCTACACTTATAAAAAATATTTCTCAATGGAGACAGGCTATACACACCCCAAAAACACCGGAAACCATCACCAACACACCATAGAAGCACACCCAAAACACTTTTCGTCTTGCAAGTTGATGACGTTGGTGTTTGGCCCAATGTGTTGATCTATCCGTCGACGGCGCAACCGCGATCCATCGAAAGACAGCCACCACCACTTCCCCCAAAGTTATCAGTACAAACAATGCCAGCAAAAGTCAAATTATTCTACTTGAAATACCCCCATGATATTACATTTGAAGGCGATAAGAGATCAGTTTCACGTCCGAGTTCCAGTGCTACTCCATGACGATAGTTGACTGTGCCGAGCCACAGACAACATGTCTTTAACGGGATGAGACCAGGACTTTAAGGCGTGAAACCGTTGTAAAAATTACTCACCGTCACCCGAGTCAACTAGTTTTCAACCGCGTTGGGTGTGCTTTGTCTGGGCGTGCGATATTCGGGGGTTCAGCAACCATAAACGCGGCATACCCTGTAGCGGTCCTGGCGTACCCTCCACCGCCAGATGCCATGCATCGCATCCCCGATACATCCCGAACTCCCCAAAAGAAACAGTGGCATCTGGTGCTGATGTGTCTAAAAGGATAATAGTCTGTGATTCCTAAGGTTGGTAGAATCGGGGGCATAACAAGGTAGTATTTCGCAAGGGAAGGCTATCAAGGTAAAACTCAGAGCTTCAGACATCGACACAAACCACTGTTGAAGGGATTGTCCTCCTAGGAAGCTCATACATAATGGCCACATCCTGTTTCTATCATAGCGGCATGGTATCTCGGGAGGGCTCAATCCGCAAGCATAAGTTCTAGTATCCCAAATAGCAAGGAGAGTCGAGAAACAGCATCCGGAAACACCTTCACAAACAACACCATCAGATCACACAACCTTTCTTAACACCAAAACCAGAACCACCAATCCAATCAACACTCATCCCCCCTTCGCATATAAGTCCCATCCCCCCAAAACAAAAAGATCAGCCTCCCAGTCACCCCAGGAACCCATATCAACACCATACCCAGCACTCAATATCCACCCAAAGCCCCAAACCGCCAAAAAAAGACAACCATCACGACGTGGGCCTGATTTGAACAGGCGCTCCCGAAGTAAATAGATTTCTAGTCTATCGCATTAGACCACTCTGCCACTACGCCGGCTTTCTCCTATGAATATACGAGAACGACGCCGAGTCGTGGCCCATGGGGATGGGCAATCAGCCGCCCTGACACATCATGAAGAAAGCTGATTACTTCTCTACGATTGAGCTCCCAGTCAAGTGAGGTTCGTACCAATTGTGGGAAACCAAACCCCCGTTATTCCCGTCCGTTCCTGTGCCCTCGCACCAAACGTCTACCGCCGACTTCGCCGCAATACAAGAGCCTGAACTGTTTCACCTCCTTGTTCACCGTCGGCCAAAGTGTCTCACAAAGCCACCGCAAACATCCCTTCCATGACACAAGTGACGTGGATCCACATCGCACCAAGACACCACACCACACTCGAGGGGCTGGAGGGAAAATGGTCATACAGCATTGTATTTCCGCTGAACTCATTGCTGCATTAGATGGCAAGCCATTGGAACCCATTCCCTAGGCTCATTCAAATCAACACCCCTGATTCGCCTGTCCGTATCTCGTACCGTACCGTACCATGGCGTGCCCTTCCCAACGCCTCGAATGCCCGTTGCCAGAGACAAGAGCCGGTTACAGTCCAATATGCACCCAATGCCTGAAAACTCAACGCCCCTAATGCAATCCGTTTTCCATGCCGGCCCGTTCCGTACACATTCCAATACACCTCCATCCCGCGACACCACGTCACCGCGGCGCGCTCAATTCTGCACCCCTTACTAACGGAACTTCTTATCGAGCATGCCTACTGCTCTCACGTCCGTAACTGTTCTCGCGTTACTTGCTGGTGCCGCCGCCGACCGTGGTGAGTCGCCTGCACTACTGCCACCGCCGCCGCCAGGGCTTGCGTTGCTCAGCTCTGAGCTGACCGGCAAGAGCAAGGCTGAGAGACTAGCCTTTGTACTCGCATTGTTGTTGCTCGGCGGCCCCTTGGACTCGGAATGCGAACTTCTGGGTGGTGATGCAGAGAGCGCGCGCGACGGCGGGGTCTGCGAATGAGGCGCTGCTCCATTCTGTTGGTGTTGATGCGGCATAGATGGGAGCGGACCTTGCTGGTTGGGCCCGAGCTGCGGGTCGATCTGGACGGCCTCTCTAGCCTGGGCCTGCAGTTGCTGCAGTTGCTGCGAGCGCGGCGAGTGGATGGGCGCCATGCGTGGTGGTTGCGAGATATGTGGCGAGTGGTGAGCAGGCTGCGTGTGATGAGCAGGTTGGTAGTTGTGGTGCGGTAGTGGCATCCCGTGCTTGGGCGGCATCTGCGCCGGCGGTTGCAGAGGGGGCAACGGAGCCCGGTCATACGCCGGCTGGGGGGGGATATGCTGATATGGATGAGGTTGCTGAGGGTGCTGAGGATGTTGAGGATGTTGAGGGTGCTGAGAGTGTTGAGGGTGCTGGGGATGCTGGGGGTGTTGGGGATGCGGAGAGTGCTGAGGGTGTTGAGGGTGTTGGCTCTGGTACTGATGCGGCAGAGGCAGAGCCGGCTGCTGTTGGTAAGGCGGCCCGGAATGCGGCCCGGAATGCGGCCCCGAATTATACTGGTTGTGGCTATAAGGCGGAGTCGCGACAGGCGAAGGGGGCCAGTACTGCTGGTACTGAGCTGGGTAGCCGGGGTGCGGCGGACCAGGATGCGGTGGTTGTCCATAAGGCGGTTGTTGTTGTTGTTGTTGTTGTTGTTGTGGTATCGGCGCTCTCCCCAGAGCAGGCGTGCCCTCATTCAGGCTTGATTCGGGGTACATTCCCTTGGGGGGTGTGATGTGTCGGAGTTGGGGGTCATTGACCGGCTGCTGTAATTCCTGGCTCCGCGTGTAATACGATATCAAGTGAAGGTGCTGTCCGCTCGAGGTTGTGATGCTGAAGGACTGCTTCATGAGCCCATCTGCTTTATATCGGTATCCGTCTGGCTCTGCCTCTTCCTGGTCCTCGTCGCTACCGCGGCCAGAGTCGGGAGTTTTCCCCGCGCCCCCTCTCCTGCCCCCGCCGAAACCGCTCCCACGCTTGCCCTCCATTTCCCTATATGTCAAGAAGCTTCCCGACACACGACTGGCACTCCATGATTTGCCGTCGGTCCATCTGCGCATGCCTGCTTCCCTCTCGTCCCAGACGAAGACGGAGCCGGACCGGATGGCCTGGCGTTCCTTCTCTGATAGTCTGCGCTGCACGCGCGGGAGCATGCCTATCCGGCAGGCTTCGAATAGCTTGATAGCATCGGCGGGCGTCCGCACTTGACCGTAGTATGTCTCCATTGTTCCCTAAAAGGCTTCGAGTGGAATATGGAAATCGACCGGAATGCAACAGCTCAGCGAAAGGTAGACCGAGAGCTCTCTTATCTAGTCAATCTCTGTTTAACCCTCCGTCTCGGCCTTGGCAAAAACTCCACCATCCAGGCTAGCGAGGGACTCAGAACGCTTAATCTTGGGTTCAGTACCGGCAACAGTGCCCTGTTTTGGACGACGAAGGGGCTTAGACGGTAGGGTCGTGGAGTGCTTGGTGATGCGACGACTCCACCGAACGAAACCGTGGTTGCCCGGGCTGGGAATAACCTTGATGTTGGGATGGCGCCAGGGAAATAGGCAACTGCAGTCGAGGGTGGGCCCGTTAGTAAACAGACTTAACGCCCTGAGACGTCGCGACGTGGGGACGCTGGGAATCGGTTGGTCTTGGCGAAGGGCAATGTTAGCCTATTGCGGGGCCAGCGGATTTTGACCTGCGCAAGATGCGACTGATGTGACAGAAGCTTAATCGAAAAAGGTTTGAGCGAGTGCGCCTTGGGCCAGGTTTTGTTGCATGAGACTGCCCATGTCTGGTGCCCCTGGCACAGGGAAGCCCGCAGTCGAGAACGGGTCCCGCGCTCGGCAATCCGCACACTGTGCGTACGGGATACGCGGAGCACAACCACGTCGTCCTGACACAGACACACCCAGTCCGACCCACGTACTTTAACCAGGTGCCGTAATATGTCTGGATCTCGACAGGATGATGACAAGACTAAGCCGATCCTCCGGCGAGAGCCTAGAGAATAGCAAACTAGTTCCCCCACGACAGGACGAGATTGGGCCAATTTGCACTTGCGAGACAGATATGAAAACAGAGCGGATTGGATAGGCGGTCTTACACCCCTCTCCCGACCTGAGACGATGCATGAAGAGGAATGAAGAATTGGGTTATGGGCGAGGGAGCGGGCAACATGAAGTGGGCCGGCCGCGAAGGAGATCTTCTGGAATCCAAGCCAGATGTTGCCCAATGTTTTGCTCCAGAGCGCAAAAACCTCGGGATGACGAGGAGCGCTGCTGGCAAGCGCGATTGCTTCGGGGAAAGAATTTCGACGGGATATTCGGTGATGACAAAACGAACTGGCGAACAGGGGAAAAATGTGATCTTACCAGAAGCTACCCTTTATCTGTTTCTGAAATCAAGGGACGATGATAGATGCCGACAATATCGATCGATTCGTCTGGAGAGTTGATCGAGGCTGTGTCACAACTTTGTTTCGTTGACCGGGTAGGTATCGATTGGATCGTTTCGAGGCGTGCTAGCTCTTTCTTTGTTGTCGTCTCGGCCCTTTGCAGTGAAGGCAGCGTAAACGACGAGGGGGGAGGCGGATCGTAATAGCCTAACTCGGGAATAGGCGGAGAGAGGAAGGGAGCAGCGCGTGCGGTTCGCCACGAGCCCTTTTGAACGGTTGGCGCCAGCAGACTGAGAGGCAAAGCAAATGCAAGAAACTCAGACACAGCGGTGGTAGGCCCGCATATTATTTCTTGGGGTGTTTAAAGTTTATCGGGCTGATTTAAAGTGGAAATAAGGTCGCCAGGCGAACTGTGGGTTGGCGGCGGCTGGTGGTGGATCGCCTGCAGGTCGATGACGATGCAGGGCCAATGGCGCATGGATGTCTCGGAATGTGGGAGCATTAGGTTGTCCCCCATTCACCTGGGCAGATACATTACACCCAAACTGTAACGAACAGAAGGGTACGGATAGATGAGCTAACTCCATGCCAAGTCCCCAACGCCTCCGGAAGTCAAAAAGGTTGCCGCGCCGCACCGCAGCAAACTTCCAGTCGAACCTATTCGCGCCTTCCTGTTGCCCTCTCATCGTCACTAGCGCCCGCCAAATCTTTGGATTTTTGCCTCTTATGACTGCTTGGCAGTGTCAGCTGCCTTCCGTCCAAATTATAGTTATGGTTTGGTCTCCACACTTTACCCCCAGGGGGTGGTGGATTCCGTGTGTCTGCGTTTGCGTGGTCAGCTTATCAAACCCGAGATCCCCCCTTCCCAGGAACCAACAGCTCAGCACCTCATCCAGAAAAATGGTTAGCATGCACCTTGGCGCTTCCTTCGCCTTACCATCGCCTCTAGCTTTGAGTTTAGCTGCCTGCTGTACGGTGGGGGGGTAGTGGTGGTGGGCCTGACGGGCAATGTGTCCTCTTGGGGACTTTGTGGGGTAGAGATTGGCGTCAAGTCTGGTTGTTGTGGCAAGCCTCTCTCGCAGCCTTCATCTCTTGGCTTCTCTTGTCACTGCACTGTTCGCGCAATCTTCGGAATTCGTACGCCTTTTCGTTTGTTCCGCTTAAGAGATATGCTGGCCCCCCGCCTCGCTAGTTCTGACGACAGCTCATCATCTCTTTCGGCATCGCACGTGAGGCATTTGCTGCCGCCTGCCTGACCCGGCAACTGGGTACTCTCCCTCGTCCCGGCTTGGTGGTCCTTTGCCATCGCTCTGGAGCATTGGCAACTGAATCGTTTACGTACATCCAGCGGGCAGTTGCGGCGCTTCCAAGGCTTGGGACGCACCTCGGTACGCTTGGATGGAGGCCTAGATTACGGAACATCCGACCTCTCCAGCGAACGGGCTGGCGGCGTTTTGATGGATGGCCCAGCATGTCTTAGCCGATTCAGGCCTCCCCTCCCCTATTGGGACGGTGTCCGGGATTGACATGGGAATATAAAATAAAATTCCAAGCTTAATCCGCGAGACCCTGTCACGTACCCTCGATCCAAGAACTTCTCAGTCCAACCACCTGTTGTCGTGCCCGACCTTGGCTTTCTTGGGCTCTGGGGGTCGAACCAGCTTGGCAAGGCTTGGGATGGAGTCATCAATGCGATTGCAATCACGAAACATGGCGGCTCCACAGAATATTACTCAAAGAGGCTCTCTTACCGTCCTTGGTGCTCCTCTTCTTGGATCACCCAGCTGCCAACAGGCTCGCCACAAGGGAAAAGACAAGCTAGTAGGGGGCTTGTGACTACCTTGCAAAAAGCATGCAGCAAGCCTTCCGCGTGGCCGCCGCCAAACCTGGAGACAAGATGAAGTAACCGACAGGGACGGATAAGAAATGCCGGCCCAGTATCCGGCGGGGAAAACAAACCACCGACGCGCCCCCTCAGCGCAGCTTCACCCAAGCCCCAGCGGTTGTGCTGCGTGAAGATGCGACCTCGAGCCACAAGACACGCGAGCCTTTCGTAATAAGGGTACGGGACCTCCTCCCGGTGTGCAGGAAATATTACCTACGTTGGCGCTCTCGCTTCACACCCGTTCAGATGGATTACTGCTGTGTACTACACGACGACAGCGTCTCCATCGAGGCATGTAGTAGCAGCGCAGCGAGACATGCGGGATCACATGGCGGTGGCTATGTATGGCTCCCCGATGGTTTTGGTAGTGCACGCCGGCCGATGGATCTTTCGTCCAATCCCCTCGGTAATAGTCGATTCGAGTTTCTTCCTGTGGAGGGTTGCAGAGCTTAGTGGGAGCCTGATGGTGTGTTGTGTCCAAGTGATTTCTTCTGCCTACGAGATACTGTACCTTACTGGCAGGTAACAGCAGGCGGGGGGGCTCCCGCGCGGGTCTGTTGCCGTTTGGGGGAAGTTTAGGGGTGCCCGTGTAAGTGCACAGCTCGTAGGGGCTACGGATACGGCGGCAGTCCTCCCACCTTTGGCCCCCATCCGGCAGTTGTTTCCGGGGGTTGTCGAAAGACTGACCGGGATCACGGTGTAAGAGAGATGAGTGGAAGGCGGAGAACCGCCCTCGCCAGTTGCAGGTCCCCAGCCGTTACGGTGCTACCTACTTTGCACGGTACAGGTAGGTAACTCGTCGAGTGCGACCGTTGCCCGCCTATATTGGGGGTTGTTGTGTGTGTCACACCCGTCTGGCTACAAGTAGTCAGCCACGGGTGCGCGCCGAGAGGTGACCTGTCCCGCGTTGGAGCTTGAGATGGTGTGGACTCGACGGTCAACAGCGGCGGTAGCCCCAAGCGGATGAATATCTCTGCGCCGATGATGCGGCGGAGATCAAAAGCCAGTTCTCCAGAGGAGAGACTCGTCCCGGACGGCTGCGCCATCCTCATCGGTATCCCTTCCCAGAGAGATGCCCGTCTTGCCGTGTCCATTGCTGCAAGACGCACTGCTGGTTGCTCACGCCGCCGGTCCGCAACCAACGTGCAACACAGTATGTCAGTACACTTTGTGCACCAATGGCGGGGCGCAACAGCGGCCGGCTGCCCCCTTGTTGCTGATCGTTGATGACAGTGACAGCCGTCGATCTGTGACGTCGTGACGTCTGTCTTGTTTCGGCTACCGCCAATGGCGGAGTCGCTTTACGGTGTCCATGGCGCGTGGAAAAGCCCAGTGCCACGTCAGAATTTTCATTCTTTTGGTAAGCTTTTTCTCCATCCGGATGTATGGAGAGTACTCCGATAGCTGTGGGTGGCTCTCTACGATGTCTGGTACCGGGGCCTGGGCGGCTGAGCTTTCTGTCGGTGAGAAAGTGACAACGCCACTAGAGCCAGTGGATGAGTGGAGCTGACGATGTGATGAGACGAGCGAAGAGACGAGCGACGAGCCGCCCGTAAGACCGAACCTTAACCTAAAACCTAAACCATCCGATGCCGATTTTACGGTTATTTGAGGCGGGATCCGAAAGCGTAATTCGCCCCTCGGAACTAGTGCCAGTCTCGGGCTAACTGGTGTCTCTGGTAGGCGTTGAGCCCTCTGCCTACTCGTATTTCCCACGCGCTGTCGGAGGATCAGTGACCAGTGTACGAAATACGGCAGAGCGACACATTCGTAACCGTGCCCTGATCCTCATGCCCTGCGGATCCGGATCGCAACCTCATCAGGACGCTGAGGTGAGATTTGCCAATCCTGCCAAGGCGATGCTAGTTAAGCATGATTTTAAGCGTTGCGATTCCCCGAGCCTTGTTCCCTGCCGTCTCCCCCTGTCTTGATGTGGTGCGCGGGAAGAGTGGTCTTGCTTGATTTCTTCTCCCATCACGCTGCAGACAGACTGCAGTGAGCTGCAGGCGCCTCCCACGCCCGACGTGGAATGTGCTTTCATATTCGTACTTACTGTGGTTACGTGCAAAAGTAAAATACCCCCTGTCAGGTATCTCGGGCTTGCCCCACAAGAGGTTTTCCGGCCTCACGGGCGCTCCTCTGTCCTGTGCGGCCCTGGCAAATCCCCTGTCTCTACCTGGCCTGGACTGTTTTACTTACCCATAATACCAAAGTAAGAGTAGGGAGGAGCCAAGCACGCGGCCACACTGTGTATAATTAGTCTGGCCGACTTGGTTGTTTCCGAGCGTTGGGTCGCAAGAAAAACGACAAGTCGAGTTCACGGTTGGGGGTACAGTCCGTTGACCGTTGCGGGCTAATCAACTGATTTTGACAGGCAACTGATGCGACGGAGTGTGGGGGGAAGCTGACTCGTTATGGCATGGGTCCTGCGGCCATCCTTACTCACGAGCCAAGTAAATCATGAAAAGGTGAAAGGGAAAGGCTGGCCAGAGACAGCAACACTGGATTGCTCCCGCATTGGCCAGAAAGGAAGGGACTGCTGACAAACGTCGGGAATGAAAATAACGAGTGAGGGAAAACCCTGGTCAGGGGAGGTCCCGCTCTGGCGGGACCCAATAGCAGTTATTCGCTTACTCCCACAAACAACACGGGCAGAGAGATTAAATGACTTTTAAGTTCCAACTGGTGGGTTGTGGCCCCATTCAGGTGTTAGTGGAATCTTGTACGACGCTGGCAAAAGGGAGCTTGTCCTACCGGTATGCTGTCCAGCCTGGTCTGCATCCATCGGCTGATTGCAACCACCCGTTGCGCGACGCGATGGATGTGAGATGGATCAGCTAGTGACACATGCAAGCCCCGTAGCCGGTCGTTTTGCCTGCTGGGCGCAGTGCGAGATATTACCAAGTGTGTAGAGCGCCCAGATGCGAGGGGCGTGTGTCAGGGACAAATGGGATTGGGGCGGCAAATGTCGCAAAAGTCCCAACAGCTCGCTCTTGTGTGACCTCTGTGGGCACTCAGAGAAGTGGAGGAAGTACGAAGTACTTCGTGCTTGCTCGCGCTCAGTGGATGCAGCCACTCAGTAAGCCTCGGGCTAGACGGGGCAAGCAACGAGGTGACCAGGGGCCAGGGGGCCAAGGGCAATGGATGCCGTTTGTTTAAGGTTAACCTGGAGCGAGCACAGCCGCCAAAAATAATGTTGCGCCGCACATCCCACACCCATACCCCCCTTTTCCCTCGGTCAGGAAGGGGAAGGTTCCATGCCTCGTAGGGCGCCGAGCCTATGGCGTATCAGCTTGGCTTGCGCCAACCCGCTGATTGTGGAGCTGGCGTCCTCTTGCTCGCGAAGTCATCCCATGTCTCCTCGCGTTCCGGCTTCTCTTGAAAAATGGGGGTGTGGGTCTGGTTTGGAAGAAGAAAAAAAACCTTACGCTACTGTATTTCCCGCTTAGCGACGCAAGGTGTCGTTCTTTGGTTTTAAGGGATGTTGTCCAACGAGTTCACCGACCGAGGATTGAGAGACAGTGGCACGTTCGCTCAAAGTTGGTGTATCTCAATCTCCAGCAATCTGCCCGGGTCATTAGCCTCCCGTCTTTTGACCAAGTCAAAGTTTGTTGGTCGTACGAGAACCGTTGAAGAAGGACGGGTGGGACGGGCGGAAGGTTTCCCATCAGCGCTATCGCCGAAAGGCTACTCCAGAACGGTGCACTCTTCCGATTGCCCCGAGGGCGGTGTGAAGATGTGAAGGGAATCACACCGTCCCTTGCGCATGGCCCTGCTGAGAAAGCCAACTGGCCAGGTCGGACAGGCTGCCAAGGGTGTGAAAAATGATTTAAAAAAAAAGAGGCGTTTTCTAGGATATCATTCCGCGCGCGGAACGACACCGGCCCCCCTGCCCTTGCGTAATGTATTTTTGCGGCAAGGTTATTTTGGCGTGGCCCTGCAAGGTTCTTCATCAGCGTCCATGATAAGCATTACAGCGATGCTGTACGCTGTCGTGTTGCAATGGTACGTATTGCAATCCTGCACCACCACACGGAGCTTCGGGCGGGAAGGAGTGTGAAGCCACACCACCAAATCAGGAAAGCAAATCGGCAAGGTAACCCGGAGCTGCCCAGACTATGATGCCTGCGAACCAGCGATTAGCGTAGCATCATGGCAACCACCTCACTCCACCAGAATGTGGCTTGCGCCGTCGCCTTGCCCTATGTCTTACCTTACCACAGCACGGCCCGTCAGTGACGGGAGGGGGGTTAGAGTTCTGATTCGAGAGCTCGCACTCCAGAACGCGAGGCCGAAGAGACCCCTACTACGGCCAGATCCGTTCTCACGGCATATCGAAATTAGTAAGTCCCATTTCAGATCAGTCAACAATACCCGCCCTGCAGTTTTCGTTGTCTCTTCGACTTCCACCCTCATGTGGCGCCCGTGATCAGTTGTGGGTAATATTAATCACCAGCCAGAATGGCCCTCGTGATCTGGCTTTGACACCACATTTCAGCCGGCCAGCAAGCCAAGTTCTTGGCCCCGCTTCCATACCATCGAACGCCCAGTCGTTGATAACTGTGGTTGTCTTGGAGCTCCATCCCGAACGATACGCACTGCGGCCCTCCACATTCGTCCACTCCAGTGAGTCCCATCTAATCTGGGCGAGCCTGACCCAAGGCTTCGAGAACCCAGCCAACGCGATGGAATCAGCAGGATTGCGCAGCAACGTGTGAATGCAGAAAGGGGTGAATGTGATCCGCCACCATCTACACTATGCCAAGAGCATTGTTTTCCCCCTCACATTGATTGATGACAAAAAGCGTCCAATGCGCACCGCGTGATCCGTTGCTTCATAGGCATCTGAAGGGTTGAACCTGAGAGCACCACTCCATTGCCGCCCTCTGGCTCTTGAGCTAAGGTAGAGGAAGACACCCATAGTGGGCCTTCTAGCTTCAATATGCTCGAATTGGTGCTTGGCGGATGCAATGGTACCGGCGGGTGTGGGTGCTGGGAGAAGTGAGGGGCTTCTGAGGCTGCCTTCAACCAGCAGAGTTCCTGGGCGAAAGGATAGGCGCACGACCCTGCCAGCCAACGGCCTCATCGATGCCATTGTCATCCTGGCATCCTGCGCTGGCCTCATGTGTTTCATAAACGGGCGCTGGCTACCTCCCATCGGGTCAGGGCAGGAATGGTAAGAAACCGCTGCTGCGGGCAGCTTTCTCGGACTGTTCCTCCCTCCCGTCCGCCCCCAAATCCCGAGGGATGCTCACGGGCCCCAGGTCCGCTTAAGCTTATTTCACAAGCGTTCACGGATCCGTAGTGCGCAATCAAACGAAGAACGGTTGGCTGGGGTGATTCGCCGAGGCATGATGGAACGCTCAGCCAACCGGGCACCAAGACGCTTCTAGGGGCCCGCACGCGCTCTTGGCAGTGGGGTTGGCTCCTCGTGGCACTCTTGGCACTCCATTAGTTTTCTTTTGCGTCCCGACAGTTCCGTATGATCGAACTGGCGCCCCTGCTGCGCCTGCGAGGCAAACGAAATGGGCAGCGAGCGAGGAGGCAGCGAGAAGGAAGTCCTGAGGAGCGCTGCCGTACTCGCCACCAGGTACGGTTCGTAGATGGGTTAGCTACCGTTGAAGTGTTGTGCAAAGCCACTGGCACTGGCAGAGGATCGAACTGCCCACCGCGGCCCCATTGCACCCCACTTTCCTGTCCATCAAGACAGTGTGGCAACAGGGCGATTGTCGGCAGTTCCCTTTGCGGACAAGATTATCTTGCATCGTGCAAATAGCGAAGTTCCCGCCTGTGCAGCCAGGCCCAGCCTGCTTCTCCTTGGACGCTTCTGGGCAAAATAGATGTGGCAGAGGATATGGCTGACGCGTCACAGCTTGCCATCGTTGGACCCCCTCCCCCCAAAGTCGAATTTGAGTCAAGCTTCCCTCACCCCCTGTTTGCCCCCCGTTCGCAGGTTAGCCGGCACTGTGCGGGGGTATGCCACGCCAGGACAGGGGCTAGAGGCAGGGTTCGGCAAAATCGGACCAACCTAATCGCTAAACTTTGTGCGACGCTCCTACCATCGTCCCGACTTTCCCTGTTTGTGCAAGCGATGGCGCGAAGCCCAAGGTCCAAGTTCACCCCCTAACCAGGGGGGTGCGAGATAACAAGACAGAACGTGTATCGGAATGGTGGAGAGACAGCGGACAACCAATATCAACTGGGAGGGAACACGCCGTGGTGGGTATCGGTCGCGTAGGCTGAAGCGGAAGGATGAAAGCGAAGTCGAGGCGTGGTCAAATCATTCGCGCGACATTCATGAGGTGCTTGGCCCGAGCCTGCCAATTTTCTCACCCAATGTTCGACAAATTACCGTTGCGCTCGTGTTCCAAGAGCCACGAATGAGCTCTACGGAACGCTTGCCCTGTTTCCTCGTCTTCGGGACGGAAGGGGGAGTTATCGAGAAGCTTGCGGAACACGACGGTAGAGGACGGCAACGTGGCTGGGCAACCTTGGGTGGATCTTTAATGCTTTTCGTAGACTGGTGACTAGAAGCTCGCATAGAACAGTCAGACGTCGATCTAGATCGTCTCACCATTCCCATCCTTGCCCTTCTTGGCGGTTCGGCTTGGCAATGCGAGAAGAGACCCTACTGCCACCACCGACCACCGACAGCGGAAGAAATGGGCCTTGGCGTGGTGTTTTTGCGTGATGACAACCATGACGGTGACGCTGTCAGGCCAAAGTGCGGTCGACCAGATTCTAATTCGCCCCTCGCCGAATGGACTATCTTCAGCGAGGGAAGATGGGAAAACAGCGCACTATGCTGCAGCCCAGCGCATGGAGTTCACATTCTGCCAGCTGCGACTTGGCCCGACTTGGCTCCCTGTGTGTTTGCTGGCGCAGGAATTGGCACCGAACAGCCTCTTCTCCATGAGATCCTCGGAGCTACCGCGGCACAAACTGTATGCGTGAGCTGATCGACAGTGGACACCGGACACGGCAGCAGAGGCGGCTGAGGAGCTGGCTTTGAGTAAATAAGTGGCACCTGACGTTGTGTAGAAATCCGCTTGTTGTCCCAGCGATTTATTCGACGATGTCCCTGCGCCGAGAAAATAGCCGGGGCCTCTCCAACCCACTAGACTTCGGCATAGGCCTGTGAGATACGGATTAGACCACCAGATGGGTATCCGGAAGAAATGTGTCAGTTGAAGTCCACTACCAACGCCTCCGTCCGTCGCCAAACAGCCTATAACGTAGAATTGGCAAGGGAGGAGAGACCGCATCTTGCGTGCCTACCTCGTTCTTCGGCCCCCACTCGAGGGAGTAACAGCAGGTCGGCGGAGGTATTATCACCTCTTGGCATCCTCCACAGGCCCAACGCCCACACCTGGTAAATTGATATTGGCAGAACCAAGGCCGCAGAGGAGCGCCACACAGTCCCCTCAGTCTGGATAAGGTTGCCGCCGGCATACAAGATATTGAGTGAACAATATGAGACTGGCTTCGCTGCCTTTTCCCGTGCCGGCGCCAGTTCCAGGACTTCCCGCAAATTTGGCTATTCACACCAAGCCCGGTTAGAATTGAGATGCCCAGTGCTGCTCCGAGACGAGCCCGGAAAAACTTGCGGTCCGCAACGACATAAACGTGAGATGCGGTGACGGATGTAAGGTTGCAAAAGCTACAACAAGGTCGGCGATAGAGCGAACGGTGTGGTATTTTGAGATAGGGCGTTGAAGTGGAAGCTTCACTGACGTGTAGCCAATATACCACCAAGTTGCACGTCTTTCTTCGTGTGCAGATGACCTGAGCGCGTTTTGGGCCCCACTAAGAGCCTCATCAACGATGCTCCGGATCTGCTTCTTCGAACCAGGTGCAGCCGAGAGGGGAAAACCCCCTCCGCCCTTCTCTTTCCAAGCCAAGGTCCCATAAGGACAGGGCTGCACTCTGTAGGTACTAGCAGACACGATGCGGCATCCCTTCCTTTGGGTTTGACACGCCGTATTGCGGCGGAAATTTGGAACTGGGAGCTTCTCAGAAATCGGACCCTTCGGTCAAGAAGTCCAGGCCGTCGGTCAACGTGTCGTACCGATCGCGGCCAAGTAAGTTGACGAGCAGATCTACCAAGGGTTAACTGAGTAACAAGAGCTGATGTTATACAGATGCCCGAACACATTCTTCTATCAGAATTGCACACAGACACAGCAATGGCTGGTTGCCAACCCATCCCAGCCAATGATGGATGCGCGATGGGATATAAACACATGCAGATAACCGATGAACTGTGGATATGATGGGGCTTAACATGAGAAATGAGTAGCCTCGTTGGTTGACGGGAGAGTGTGTATGCAGGGCGGGCGCATGCTTCCTCCTCTATTTACAGATTGCGCAGAGAGACTCCCGTACACGCGTGATGAAGAGGAACAAACTGGGGAGATTGTGGTTTGTCATTTTGTCAGACACTGATTCGGTCCACATGGCTGATTAAGGTAACCTGTCAATCGAAACATGGTGAGTGATTGGCAGTCTTGACGTTGGCGGCCCTTGTGCGTTCGATGGTCGGAGCTATGAGCAGAATTGAGTTGGGATTGGGTATCTGTACTCTCGTAGAGAATCGACAGTTTCTCAGGGAAGCCGCCGAGAGTCTCCTGCAGGCAGCCGGCGACGATATGTGAACATCACAGTCGTAGATACGCTCCTGGTAGGTAAAGGCCGTAAGGTGGCTGGTGTAACACCCAAGTAAATTGGGGTTCTGAAGCCGTGTCAAACCTGTCAGAAAGCACCCTCGCTCTGGCGAGTGGTGTTGTACTCGCCGAAGACGCCGATTGAGATTCTCGTCGAGGGTTGTTTGTTCCTGAGAGGGAGCAGCATCGACCTGCTGGATCATGGTCAGGTATACGGACCCGTGAGCACGCTGCCCCATCGCGGCCGAGGTAGGAAAGCCGTAACGAGGTAAGAGGCACCACATGGCAGGTTGCACAGGTAGGCGTGTTTGTAATCTCTTTCCGCTTTGGCCGCTAGGTTTTTTCTTCAGCAGTCGCATCGGCCATGCCAACGTGGGAAGGCAACTATGTCTCGGACAGTTTGAACGCCAGACAAGTAACTAAGCAGTCGATCGAAGCCCAGGCCGAAGCCGCCATGAGGAGGGCAGCCCCATCGGCGGAGATCGACGTACCAGTCCAGATTTCCATCTGATCCAGGGCCGCCATCGCGAGTGGGCCCGTCCTCTGTCATCCCTTGACGTTTCATGGCATCAACGAGCGGCGTCAATCGATGCTCACGCATAGATCCGCCAGCTATTTCGCAAAGTTCCGGTACCAGCAGATCGAAGCATTCTACAGTGGTGACACTGTTGGGAGTGGCTGGCTGAGCCTCGCGCATGTAGAATGCCTTGATATCTCGGGGGTAGTTGGTGACGAAAACGGGGGTTCGTCCTCCTCCGACATGTTCGGCGAGGAACCTTTCGTGTTCCGACTGCAGTCCTGCCCCCCACGTTGGTTTCAAGGAGAATAAGCTGGAATGTTGTTGCAGCAGATCAACGGCGTCGGAATATGTGATTCGAGGCCAGGAGGACTGCATTAGCCCCTCCCAACGTCCTCTCACGACATCTGGGGGCGCAAGATCAGAGCCAAGATTGGCGGAGCGCGACAGAAGCTCCTGGACTGTCCCTGTATCATAAAGACTAGTACTCAGAAACCGGAGCATGTCCTCGGCCAAGTCCATGACACTAGTAAGATCGTCCACGAAACTCATCTCTGCCTCGAGCATGTAGAATTCGCTCAGGTGTCTTGCGGTGTCACTCTGTTCAGCACGAAACACCGGCGATAGCGCCCAGACGTTGCCAACGGACTGGGCTAGGGCCTCAAGATGAAGTTGGGTCGACACGGACAGATACTTCTTTGAGCGAAAGAATTGGTCTTGTGCACCCCCTCCCCCACCGACCGCAACATCAGGCTGACTAGCTGGGGTCAAAGTGAAGACCTCACCGGCTCCCTCGCAGTCTGATGATGTGATAATCGGCGGGTGCGTTTGGGTGAACGCACGGTTTGCAAAGAATCGGGTAAGGGAAGAGATGACGTCTGATCGCAATCTCAACAACGTTGCGTTGATGGGAGTTCTCGGCCGCAAGTGCGGCATTGTGCGGAGATACTCAGGCGTCTGATACTTCTTCTGTATGGGGAAGGTCTGGGGAGCAGCGGTCAGGAGGGTCGTTCTAGGGCCCTTGTTGGCGGCAAGCAAAAGAGAGCAAGAGGTGGCTCACCTTGGGGTCTGAAGGCCCAAGGACCTCGACTTTGGTGGCGTGTAGCTCATGGCTCTGCGAGCCTCCGGGTGATGCTACCCAGGAGCCGGTGAAGCGGACAGCTGCGCCGATGGCGACACTGCAAAGGCCGAGTCAGCGAATTGGCCAGCCAAGACACGCATGCCAGGGAAACTGCTCGCACCCTTCGGCTTGATCAGCGGGGACGAGGGCCTGCAGAGGGGCCAGCGAGGAGCCGTCACCCAGAGACACAAACCGGTGAGCCTTCATCGACCGCACCGATCGGACATAGCCATCAATGACAACGCCGTCTACCTTCTCGGCCGGTTTCCATTGCAGGTACTGTGCGACCGACCGCTTCAAGAGTTGCGAGAGGCAGCGTCGCCCAGCAAGAGAGCGAGGGGCGAGATTTGAACTGGTCTGCGAGACACGAGAAACGGCGAAAGACTGCCTGAATTGGCGGACACCAAGTCCCAGGGCGGCGCGTTGCATCGCTCAGGACCGGGATTTTGTTTTCAGCAAATTTTGCACGTCAGAGCAGGACCATTTCAGTGGAGTGTTGGATTGCTCTCCAGATGCCTCGACCGGTAACCCAAAGACCTCCAGAACAGTTGCAAAGGGAACAACGCCCAGGGGTGCGCAAATAATCGGTCTGAAAGCGAATGTGAAAGAGAAAGACTTTGGTTGGTGCGGATAGCTTCGAATCCGGCGCGTCGCGTCCGATGAAGCTCAGATTTCAAGGGTCGGCTGGGTTCTTGGCATCGCGATTTTGGCGTGGCCAGCACGGTGCGTAGTGCACGGCCGAAACCTGGCTGCTGGGTCTTGCCATGGAACTTCAGTTGATCCGGGGGAGCGTTGCACCTTCTCAACTGGCACAGGCGCTATCCCCCCGGGACCTAACAAGCTGGAAGACGGTGCAGGTGGTTGCACTTGCCGATCAAGCCACCACCCAAAGTTAAGGAAAAACATGGCGAAGAAGGATGGAAGGAAGCAACCCTGGCCAGGAGGCGCTCGTATCTTCTTCCACAACGGCGTTTTCAGTTTCGTTCCATATTTTCTTTTGCTCGCGGTTTCTGCAGGAAGACAGACAGCGGGCCACCCCCTCTCCTACGGTCCCCCAGTCCCCGCATTGGCGTTGGGAACCGCAAAGACACCTGGCTGATGGCCCGCCATTCACCGGTCCCGCTCGCCGGCTTCACGCTACCACAACTGTTTTTTGCGCGCTCGAGGTTGTTTCTACGGCTCTCACGTCCAGCCGCCCAGGGTCTCTCTACCCTATTCCTACCCAAGCAGAAGATCGCTTCGGACGCTGGCTGCTCGGTCGATGGCTCTTCATGAGCGTCCGCCCTCACCGTCCCCTCCCGTGAACTAACAAATAGGGTGGTCGCAATCACACCCAGTGCAAGCACAGGGCCAGTGTCGGGATCGCGCATCTCAGCTCACCGTTACCATGTTGTGGGAACACCAGATTTCGGGCACGATTGTGTATAAACACGATGCACGGCAGGCTCGCTCTAATATAATGTTTCGGCCGCCCGCGCCGGCGCCTGCCCAGACACCGCTGCAGAAAGTCCCGGCAACCATGTAGTTGGGTCGTGGACTAAGACGATGGCAGCGACTGCCGGGTTATGGGCATCCCGGATACTAGACCGCCCGACAAGGGACCGAATCTTGTTGTTGTTCTGATCTGGGCCATCTCAATATCCGGGTTGAGACACGGTTAGTTACACGGGACTGTGGTTGAGAACTCAAGGTCAGGCTGCTTTCACTTGTTGTTCAATCAGTTGCTTTTTCCTCAGCCTCATGGATCTCGATGGCTGTCTGTGGTCTGCATAGGTGGGTGTATATAAAGCCGGCCGCCATGGCCTCTAAGTCGGCATCACTTTCACCCACCTCCTGCCAGCACCGAGAAAGCGGCCGAACCCTCGACTCTAGCCATTTGCTCTCTGCCCATTGCTTCACAAAATGCCTTCTGGAAGCTCCAAGTCAAAGCCAAAGCCCGCTGATGTCGCCGCGGAGACCAAGAAGCAGCTCATACCCACCGTGAGGAACAAATACGCCCAGTTCAAGCTGGACTCATTCATCTACCACCACCCGATGAGCCAGCTGATTTTCCTCGACAGGGCTCTTGATCTCTCGCCCCCTCGGTTCTGTGAGTGGCAAGCGGCCTTGTTCTCAGCCCGGGCTCGTCTAACACCGGCTCCTTCTAGATGTCAATATCGGCGACCCGGCCGACGGGGCGCTAAACTGGGCGAGCGAAGCCCAGATATGTATCCCGTTCATCTGCCCGGCCAATGACCAGCGGCCGGGAGGCGACTGGGAGACCGGTGCTGCAGGCTACGAGGAACGTCTGTGCCGTCGGAGCACATTGTCTGCGACCCTGTCCACCCCAGTGCCGGGGTCTCGGGTCGACTGCCATTACCCCATTCCCATGTATGGCGGCATTTTGTCGTCCGACGTCGGTACATTACCCTAACGCCGGGAGTCGCATGAGCTGTTTATTGACTCCTGCACCAGTTGTGTTCCGCGGCCCCCACGACCGATACGAAAAGCTGCCACCTGATCAATGGCGAACCCTCCCTGTTATCTCCGTACCACCTGCCCGGTGGCCAAAGCTGACGCAGAACGGCACCAAATACTCGTTTGCCAGCGAGCGGGAGATGGTCAAGGACAAGCTGCGGAGTGCCCTCCGAATCTGCGCATATAGCGGGTACGCCAACGTGGTGATCGGCGATTTCGGCCTAGGAAATGGCTATCGCAACCCGCCGCAAGAGCTCGCTGAGCTATGGCGAGAGGTGCTCCTCTACGATCCAGACTTGCGGGGCCGCATTCGCCAGGTTGCATTTGTGTTCGAAGACGCCAGCCAGAGCACCACGCAGCTGATTCTAGACGACCTCGCCAAGAAGTCCAAGAGTGGCAGCTCCTCGAGCAAGTCCAAATCCAAGTCCAAATCCTCGTCGAGCGGTAGCTCGTCATCCTTGTCGTCCAGCGCGCCCACCGATTACCAGATCTTCCACCATGTATTTTCTGACAGGGAGGTTCAGAGAGTTCTTTCGCAGCCTGATTCGAGATATGGTTTCGATACTTTGCTTACCGAGTGATCTCTTTTGCAAGCTGGGAGTTCAACGATGTGGCGTTTCTTTCTTCCCCCTTCATTGGGTATTTCTGTCGTCATACGGAATACGGTTGTCACTATGGCATTAGCGGCCGGACTGCTTGCATGGGATTGCTAGATCTCCAAGAGGGCGTTTGGGGTAAGTCATTCGGTAATGTGTTTCGCTGAGGCAGGGTTGGGCAGGGCCTTCAGCTTCGTTATCCCATCCATACCACATAATTCATCGATACTGCTACCTCGGAGTTTTCGTCCCTGGGTCCAAGGTTTCCAGCTTTCTGGTAACAGGCCTCCACCTGTCACCTGGCAGTCCAAGCGCGCCTACCGCTCCCAGGAGTCCATTTTTGCGGACGCCGAAAAAGTGACCCAAACCACCGGGCCGAAGGAAGATTGATGGTTCGCAAGGTGAGCCGAAGGAGGGGATGAGGGTGCTTGGGACAGGGGGAGCCTTGTCGATCTGGCCCGGCCTGCAGCGGCCCACTGCATCACCTTTCAGCTACTGGCTACCACAGCTTCCGGCTGCATGAGGCTGAGAGGAGCCCTGCTGACACTGAGGGGCGCACGCATCCCATCCCTCCTTGAACAGCACCCACCAGCGGGGATATGATCGGGTTCTGTTCATATTCCCTATGTACGCCCATATCACACCGAGGCCATGCAATGCCACTCAGCAATCTCTCCGAGGGCTGATTTTACCGCTGGTCCAGATCATGTCCCCGTCCCTCCTTCGCCGATTTCTGGGTGGCCAGCAGCATGCCCCTCTGCACAATGCAGTTTGGGAACTGCTGTGTAGCAAAAGGGCGTCCCCATGTTACACCTACATCACCCGACGCAGCAATAGGTACCGGCAGCGTACACATCCTTTGGGTTAAGCGGTGTCATTGATGCTGATAGCTCAGCTGCAGCATGTTTGTTTCTATGCCAAGTCACCATCGGATTCACCAAATTTTGCGGACGGCGGCTGGACTTGCTTCGTTTCCTTTCCCGGCTCCTAAGCACAAGGAATGATGACTACAAGAACGGCACAATGGGGACCTTTCACGTTTGTTCCAATCCCATGCCGTGGCGCGCCGAGAACTGCACGAAATGCAATTACAGGGACCATGCATATTGGCTCGTCAAACAGCGCGCGCTGGACCCATGACTCTGTCTGATTTCGCCTCCCGCCCGCATCCAACCCATTGGGACGCACCAGCAAGCGTTGGCGGCGGCACTGGCGGCGGCACTAGCGGCGGCGCTGGCGGCAGAGGACTTTCAAAGCAGACAGACCCGATCTCTGACTCCCCTACCCAGCGTCCCTTCCATTGGCTCATCCACGCATACCTCAGCAAACGAGATGCCAACGCCGTCGTCTCCTGCAAGATAAGGCATCAAAAATCGGCCGGGGACACGCGGAGGCCATGTGTCCAGGCCCCGGCGGCGGGTCTGGCTTAAAACCGGCAGCCAAACAACTTCAACATGGCTAGGGATGCTTTCTTTTTGCGCGCCGTCGGAGGCGCGATGAATCCATGGCGACGAAACCGACCAAGGTTGACCAGAGTTCTAACGTGTCCCAGTTCACAACCACTTGCTCACCGCCTCCTCCGGGCTGTCAGCGTAACGTGGTACGAAGTACCATCAGCCGGCTGTAACAACGCTTTGTGTTGTGCTACTGAGGAGATTTGTCCTATGGGGACACGAGTGCTTCGCACCACGCCGCAAAGTTTTAGATCGAGTGCTACAGATCGTAGAGTAGTATCGCATTCGGTACCGGTACTCACCTCGCGATGGCGATGGGCGCAAATAGAGGTTCTGGCCATCGTGACGATCTCCAGAATGTTCGTGGACATGGCCTTGCTCGCGTATCAGTTTCTTTCTCCGGCCGACGAGTCCGTGGTCTTTCAGCCAGGTAGAAGACTACTCTTCCCGTTCCTGCCTCCTTTCCTCTCATCAACAACAGGCGGTGAAGCTCAAAGACATGCTTTCCGCAGCCGCGCTTCGTCATAGACCAGATGGCCCAGCAGCGTCATTAACCGCCTCTTGCCCCCTCATTGATCGGTAGAGGCATCCATCCGCGAACTAAGACCGATTAAACCTATCATTAACCCTCTACGGTTCACCGCATTTGACATGCCATATCTCCTCCTCCGGGAGAAACAGATACCCGTCCGCCGCCCCACAAACCTTAACGTAAAACCGACGAAAGCCAAGTCTCGGATGCCGGCTGTGTGTGCCCCTTTTTCTCCATTCCCACCCCCATCTCCCCATCCGGCATTACCTACAGGTAACCCATGGCGTTGGTAAGGTAGGGAGCAAACAACAGCACGAGCGCCGAGGTATCACCCCCCAACGGCATCGCGGGCAGACGTGGGCTGCTGCCCAGAGCAGAACAACCCGGACCGCGGGTGACAGAACAAGGCGTCAAATCAACAGAGCCGGAATGGGGACTCCGTTGCCACACAGAGGAAGACCCATTTCTCCGGCCGGAAAGAGCTCCGACACCAATCACAGCCCACACAGGTTTGCGGAGTGCACTCCTCCACAATGAGAATCCGGGATATTGGCTCAGTTGGTAGAGCGTTGGTCTCATATCGTAAAAATGATCTGGTTAGACATCAGAGTAATCCAAAGGTCGTGAGTTCGAGCCTCACATGTCCCATCTCTTTTTGTTCATTTGGGCTTTGCCCTCGCTCATCCTGCCTGCCTGCGTACGTTCTTGTTGAGAAGATACTTGCAACACCAGAAGACAAACACCCAGAGTGTGTAGGACGCCAAGTCATGCTTCATTCTGTTCATATTTTTGGTCTACCATCACCATTCACCCCTATGTCCACATTCCAGTCGTGTCCCATGACCCAACTCCTTCTTACCAGTACGAAGGCCTTAGCCCCGTAAACTGGGAGAGCGCACCGCCATCACCACCGTCCTCCCGTTTCCGCTGCCCGGCCAACTGCACACCATGGTTAGCATCATCACCAATCCGGATGTTGACCAACGGAAATTAACTTACCTCCAGCTGCACCCCCTTGTGAATATGTACTAGCCAATCAACATATGACTGCGCCTCATTATTTCGATCCTCGACCAACATCCTCGCGAATTCGAACTCGGCCCCGTCGATCCCCTGTCTCGCCAGCTGAATCGTCAAGCCCTTGCTCCCACGCATAACCCTCATAAACTCGATAATGTTGCGCACCTGTGCGTTCAGGTGCGTGGCTAGTACCGGTACTGTGGACGTGTAGGCATCCAGACTCTGCAGAGTGGTCTTATCCTCGCCGAAGAGATCCTGGATCAGGTTCGGCGAGGTCTGCGCGTGGAACCACAGCAGGCACTGCTGGCCGTTGTCAACCAGGTAGACACCACCGGGCTCGACGCGGCTGAACGATGTGCGGGTTGTCGGCGGCAGACGCAAGTGGCCTCCTGTCTTTTCGTCGGGGAAGCCGTCCTCGGGCTGCAGGTTGTGGATAGGGATCATGCGTGGGTAGAGGTACAAGCTCAACTCGAGGGCGCCCATCGACCGGATCAAGCGCATCTCATGCACACGACGGTCTGATGTCTCATTGCCGCCCTTGAAGGCACGGCACTTGATCAGTGCGAGCATGTACATCGAGAACTCCTTGAGCCGCTCCGGCATCACAAGTTGGCCGGGTGGATGGGACTGCGACAGAAAATTCTTGCGGTATGCCGCAAGCACATCAATCGTCTTTTCTGTCAAGCCTAAGCGGATATCCTTGAGCGTACTCGACGTCGTAGCTAGCTTTGTGGATGCCTCTTTCGCAAGCATGGCGTAAACAGCATCTTGATCGATGAATTTGAGGCAGTCCTTGGGATTCTCGCTGACACCCGCGATGATATTCAAACACCTGACTCTTCGTTGACCCGATGCAGTTGTGTAGAGCAGGGCAGCTTGGAAATGTGCGTCTAGTTTGGGGTCGAGCTTAGAGTCATAAGTGAACGTCACGCCGAGCGCTTTATCTGCATCAATGATGCCGATCTCAAGGTCCGCGCCGAAGGTATGTTGGATAAAATTGCCATGATATGCAGATATCTGAAGGCCGTTCGAGCATCGGACTTTCATAAGTGCCTGGTACCCTGTCTCACGAGTCACAGAGTGCTTGATCTCCAGAGACAATTTGGTGCTGTCCCGTGGGGCGATGAAGTTAGGGTAGTAGAAGGTCTCTCCGCCCGTCGTGGAAGCAACATATCCTACACCTTGTTAGAAGAGAGAGGCCACAGAAAAGAAAAAAGGATGCAGCGCTTTGCGTACCAATTGTGGCGATGTCGAGGTAGCCACCCGACGGGGCAGCCATGTAGAAGTCTACACCAACTCCTATAGACACCATCTTCTCTGCCAACTTCCTCCACGCGGGGTGCTCAGTGCTGAAAAGCTTCTTATCGGGTTCTCCGCCGGGATGCTTGCCATCATCCCGCATGAACAGCCGCCCAGGGCCCCAGGTAGGTAGAGCGGCAAGGGAGCAGAAAATCTTGCCGCCTGTCTTCTCGAGCGCAGAAATCGCCGAGTTAAGCGTGGACAGAAGTGCTGGCTCGGGGTTCTTGATGTTCGAGAACATTTGCGGCAGCCTGGTCAACAACGAGGTGATGACGGCCTTGGACTCATAGGGGTCCACGAATAGCCCATCGCTGAGGGGAACGAACGGATCCTCGATGTCCGGCATGATCATCATTTGCGCCTGTTCCAACGCCGGGCTGACGTTGTAGAAGTGCACCTCCTTATCGAAGGTGACGAAGCCAACTTTGGCGCCGGCCGGAATCCTCCGCTTCGGCTCGCCGCTCTCGTCTTGTTCCTCGCCCTCCTCAGCGCCATAGATAGCACCGAGAATACCCTCGCAAAATGACTCTAAGAACCCCTTGTTGAACGACTCCTGGGTGACGTCGATCACAAAGAGATAGCGCATGCCGACCGGCTCCTTCGTCCAGTACTCCTTCGGGACGGCAAACTCAACAGTACCCCGTGTCAGCTCAGGTCGTTGATCGCGGTCAACACGGACGCCCTGCGGACTTGTTGCACAGAAGTACTCTACTGGGGTGTCATTGGCGTAATTGCAGAGGTTGCACACAAACTTGTTGCCACCATTTCGGAACATCATAAAGGGGTTGATGTATGCGCGGCAACGGTGGCACCTTGGTGGACCAACATCGCCAAAATCCAACACAGGAACCGCTAGCTCTCCAGCCTGAAGCGGCGCAAGAGGCTGCAAGAGCAGGCCCAAGGGAAGAGAGGTGCTGCGTAACCCCTCGCCGCTGGTAGGGATGTTAGTCAAGCTGAGGCGTGCGAACTTTGGTGACGAGTTCCCTTGATCGAATGCGGCAAACGAGACAGTAGCGGGAGGAGGGACGAGCCTCTCGAAGGTTGGGTACATATTGGTGAAGAAGTACTGCTGAATGGAATCCCTCGAGAGGGGCACGCTGGGCATATCTTCTGGGGACACCTTGTTCTGCCCACTGGCTGGAACCATAGTCGGCGAGGGCCCCGTTGGGTCGTACTGGCCACTCCTCGCAGCAAATTCGGCGGGGGAGGCAGGCATTGGGCTGAACTGGGAATTCACAGGTGCCGGAAACAGGCCCGCCTGAGGCGACATCCCACCACCAAAGTGGCCGGGGCCTTGGTGGGGGGCCGAGTTCAGGAATGCCGTTGCTGGCGTATCTGCTGGCGGGATACCATTGTACGGCTGCGAAGAGCCTACCGGCGCGTCAACGTTGTGGTACGCATGGCGATCCTTCTTCTTCCTCCTTGCCGTGCCATACCCCGAGTCTGCTCCCAGTGACATACCGCCCAGCTGGGCTGCCAAGCCACCGTCATCTGCCGGCGATGCGAGGCCCGGAGAAAACGCGGGCTGCGCCTGTCCCTGGTATGGAGGGCCGTAGCCGGGGGATTGCGCGGGGTGTGCTGGACCCGGGTACTGCTGCCCTGGGGACGGTTGCGCGCTGTAGCCACCCTGCTGGTACTGATTGGGAGCAATAGGCGGCTGGAACTGGGGAGGAGCTGGCTGGATGGGTCGGTTGGGATCGTTGGGATCGACGTTTTCTCCCTGGCCGAGAGCGTGGTACATGGAGTAGTCGGCCATGTTGGATATTGGCTCCTGGAGCTTTGAGCTTCGAGACCGGTGGAGGAGGATGCTGCTTGCGAGTTCGCCGTTGATCGATCGGATCGTCACCGGGGACGTTGGTGCTGCAAATTAGTCTGGCTCATACTAATTGGCCCGCTCGCTCTAGACGCTGTTCTAAAGTAGCCGGAGCTGAAGCTGTAGGACAGATCAGAAACGTCGCCTTCTCGTTTATCGCACCGCCAGATGGAACCAACTTCCAAGTACAAGTCGAGCTGTCCTTTTCTGGCAGGGGTGGTGCCCACTGTCAGTGCGCCCTCTACCGAAAGCCCAGGCCGCCTCCCGCAAGCTTTGAATTGACCACGATGTCGTTCCGGACTTTTGCCGCAGGGTCCTGCGGGTCTTTCTGCCGCTTCTCTCCGCCTCCTCTAATATGAATGCACAGGCCACCTTCAATCGTCGCGTGGAAGACTGCAGCACGCGACAAAGCAGATCCTTGTCATCCTTTTTTGGCCCGCTGTTTGTCGCAAGGGCTGAACAGAGCCGCAACCTTGGCCATTGATCGACTTGCCCTTTGATTACGATCATTCCTGGCGTCCCATGGAGTCGGTCGACCTCCATACTATCTGCGCAGCCAGGTAGCGAATAACAAGTGATATAAGCGGCACATCAAATCGCAATGTTCAGCTTCTGCCCCTTGCAGGGCGCGCTGTCAGATTCGACAGCGTCGCAGTCGCTCCTCGAGCTCGATGGAGGCGTCAAAGTGCTGATTGACGTCGGATGGGACGAGTCCTTTGACGTGGAGAAGCTGAGGGAATTGGAGAAGTATGACTGCCAAACCCTTTGCTAAATATTGATGATCCCTAACCTTTGTCAGACAAGTGCCGACCCTCTCGCTCATCCTGCTCACCCATGCGACGGTGCCCCATATTGCTGCCTATGCGCATTGCTGCAAGAACTTCCCATTATTTACACGGATTCCCGTATATGCCACAAGGCCCGTCATCGATCTCGGACGTACACTTACTCAAGACCTCTATTCTTCGACTCCCCTCGCGGCGACGACTATCCCCCGAACTTCGCTAGCCGAGGTCTCGTACGCCTATTCGCAAGCGTCCTCGGCCGAGCACTCATTTCTCTTACAGCCTCCGACCTCAGAGGAGATCGCGCGCTACTTTTCTCTGATTCAGCCCCTCAAATACTCGCAGCCTCACCAGCCGCTTCCGTCGCCGTTCTCGCCCCCCCTCAACGGGCTGACTATCACCGCTTACAACTCCGGCCACACCCTCGGTGGTACCATCTGGCACATCCAACATGGTCTGGAATCGATTGTCTACGCCGTGGACTGGAATCAGGCCCGCGAGAATGTCTTTTCCGGCGCTGCGTGGTTGGGAGGCAGCCACAGTGGCGTCGGCGGAACCGAGGTGATCGAGCAACTGCGCAAACCAACCGCTTTAGTCTGCAGTAGTCGCACACCCGAGATAACCCTGGCGCGTTCTCGCCGAGATGAGCAGCTCCTGGAAAATATCAAGCTTTGCATTGCGCGAGGTGGGACTGTTCTCATCCCCGTCGACTCTAGCGCCCGGGTTCTTGAGTTGGCTTATCTCATGGAGCACGCATGGCGCAACGAAGTTGCAAAGGACAATGAGGTTTTTAAGTCGGCAAAGCTCTATCTGGCTGGACGCAGCATCGGCAGCACCATGCGAAATGCCCGTAGTATGCTTGAGTGGATGGATGACAGCATCGTCCGGGAGTTTGAGGCGGTTGCTGATGTCTCAAGGAGGCCAAATAACAGCGGATCTGGTGGCGGGGGCAAAGAAGCAGGACCTTTCGACTTCAAGCACCTGCGGCTCATCGAGCGGAAGGCCCAGATCGAGCGAATCCTGCAGCAGGCCGCGGACGACGACCAGCCCAGAGGCAGAGTTATCCTGGCGAGCGATACGAGCTTGGAGTGGGGGTTTTCAAAGGACGTTCTCGATTCCATTGCGGGCGATGCCAGAAATCTCTTGGTCCTCACGGAAAAGCCCAGTGTAAGCGCGGCGAACAAGCAATCCGCTGCTCGCACACTGTGGGACTGGTGGAAAGAGAGAAAGGATGGCGTTGCAACCGAGCAAACCAGCGGGGGTGACACTTTTGAGCAAATCTACGCTGGTGGGCGGGAGCTTGAGCTGACCAATGCTACGCGGCAAGCACTAGAGGGCAGCGAGCTTACAGCATACCAACAATGGTTGGCAACTCAGCGCCAACTACAGGCAACTCTGCAAACCGGTGGCGCAACGGCATTAGAAGCATCCGCGGACGCAGTTGACGATGCCTCATCCGAGTCGTCATCAGACTCAGAAGGCTCGGAAACAGAACAACAAGGAAAGGCGCTCAATGTCTCGACTACCTTGGGTCAGGCGAGCCGCAAGAAAGTTGTTCTCAACGACGAGGACCTGGGTGTCAATATCCTGATAAAAAAGAAGGGTGTTTATGATTTTGACATAAGAGGGAAGAAGGGGAGGGACCGCATGTTCCCCATCCCTATCCGAAGGAAGCGCAATGATGAATTCGGTGAGCTGATCCGGCCTGAGGAGTACCTACGAGCAGAAGAGCGTGAAGACGCGGACGGACCAGATTCAGGCCAGTTTGGAAATAACCAAGAGGACCGACTCGGGAAGAAGCGCAAGTTCGACGACGTTGGCGCTGCTGGAAAGGGTGGCTTCGGGTCCAATAAGCGACCTCAACTCCAACGTGCCCTCTCCGCCGAAGAGCCCGATCTCCCAACACTGGCGAATGGGCCGGGAGGCGACGAGCTTGACGAGCTCGAAGACGAGGAGGAGACAGTTATCGGCCCGTCTAAACTTATTCACACCTCGCACAGGGTCGCCGTGCGCCTCCGAATCGCTTTCGTTGACTTCAGCGGCCTCCACGATAAGCGCAGCTTGAATATGCTTATCCCGCTCATCCAGCCGCGGAAGCTGGTACTCGTTGCCGGCGCTGAGGACGAGACATTAGCCCTTGCAGCCGACTGCAAAATACTACTCAGCGCCAAGCTCGGCACATCTGACGAGCACGCGCTCGACGTCCTCACGCCCGCTGTTGGCGTCACCGTCAATGCCTCTGTCGACACTAACGCCTGGGTCGTCCGTCTTGCCGACCCCTTAGTCAAACGACTGAAGTGGCAGAATGTCAGGGGTCTCGGCATCGTCACCGTCACGGGCCTGTTGCTTCCAGGAGGCGAGTTTTCCATCACGGATACTGATCACGAAGATGGCACCAATAAACGCCTGAAGATCGAAGGCGCAGCATCCCCTGCCCCGAACACAGCCGATAGCGCAGTTGTTGCTATCGGCTCCGCCGGCGGCAACGCCGCAAAGCATGTCCCCACGCTGGATGTGCTGCCCACCAACCGCGCTTCCGCCGTGCGTTCTGCAGCGCAACCACTGCACGTCGGTGATCTGAGACTGGCTGATCTGAGGAGGGCCATGCTCAACGGCGGCCACAAAGCTGAGTTTCGCGGCGAGGGTACACTGGTCATCGACGATGCCGTGGCGGTCAGGAAGACCGTGACGGGCCGGATTGAGATTGAAAGCGTAGGACTGCCACAGGTGGGAGGCCCGGGGGCTATGGATATGGGCGGGATGATGGGGGGAATGGGCGGCGTCGGGGGGACATTCTACGCAGTACGCAGGAAGATATACGAAGGGTTGGCCGTGGTTGCCGGAGCGTGATTTGGTTACTTCTGTGCGGCAACTGGCACCAGAATCGAGGAGCGAGGTACTGCTACTATTACTATCTGGTCAAGCCGAATGCAGATCTTGTTATATCGAGTAGAGTGTATGATAATATATCTTCTTGACAAAACTACTCACGTTCCTACAGTGCCACATGCGTTCGTGATCACCTGGTATACCCGAACAGCAATCGTAACACAACATACACGGCGTACTCATCATTAATCCCTCCAGTTGCAGTAAATACCACCCATCCGGCTTCCTCCAGAATATTGAACCGACGCTGTTCCACGTCCTACACTATCGTATCCGAATCCTTTCCCCTCGGCGCTGTCCCTTCTACCACCGTCACCGTCGTTCCGTTTGCCCAAGGCCTCCATCGCAGGTGACTCAGCTTTAAGTTTCTCCAGGACCATTTGCCCTCGTTCGCTCCTACCTCATGTTGTTGATATAGCATGGACTGCGTCCGCTTGACCCCCCCGTGAGGGCCAGCGGCGCCCGTACCTCCGCTTCGCTGGTGCCGACGCGGATGGTGCTTTCCTGCCTCTGGCGTGTGGGGCAAGATTATCGATGCCACTGGCGCCAGTCGGTGTGCTACGTTGTTGTAGCCAGCTTTAACAACGGAACCAACCTTCCGTGCAGCGGCCATGAATGTGCGGGTGAGGCTGAGGATGAGGAGGAAGAATGGAATGCACACCAGCACCATTGTGACAGGGAAGGGCCAATCCCAGACGTCTATACTTAGTGTAGTGATACTGAAAACGGACTATGATCTTGTGAGTCATGATGTCGAAAATGGGGGTGGAAAGGGGGAGGGCTTACGGTGACGAACGTCAGAGGCAGGAAAATCATGGACACGCTCGTCAGAACTTTGATGTTATCGCCCTGCTCTATAGCGCGGCGGGACTCTTTGACGCTGCTTCCGCTGAAAAGTTGCTCCCGCAGCGAGCGGACCTCGTCGCGAGTGTGCTCGTTCTTCTTCCATACATCATCCAGCTGCTGTACCGCAGCTGCTAGCTCCCGGCGAAGTGGCCCTAGGTGCATTAGATACTCACGACTGGCGGCCGAATCTGGGTCGGCAAGCATCCAGAGAGTAGGGTGACGCCCGGCCCAGAATTCCTCTGTGAATGTGTCGGCATACGCTGCACGCATTGACTTGATTCCGTCGTTGATAACGCCGAGAGTATTATATGCCCAAAAGTAGCGGCGCGAGTACGTGAAAGCGCTGTCCTCAAACAGGAGCTTATCGCGCAGGCGGGAGTCAAACATGAACTGATTCTGTTTGCATCATTGTCAATAGGTGTCTTCAGTTAATTGGTATTTGGGCATGACGAACAGGTGGGGTGATTAGTTTGGTGATCAGCTGGTTCAGGTTGTTATAGCGCTTCACAGCATCTCGATATTCAACTCTCAGACTGTCGAGAAAGGCGTGTGGCCCGCTGAGAAAGCACTTCTGACTATCCTCGTTGTGCATCGAGTGCATTTCGTCAGGGTAGCACTGGATAGCCAGGAGATGCCACGGCGCGAAGGTATCATAGAGAGCCCCTTCGCGGACGCCCCCACGTCGGACTTTGTTCTTGATAGTTTTGACTGAATCACCTCCTAGCGATAGTGCAAGAACAGCGCTGGCTTCCGTGATATCAATGTGGTCAGGCGATTTCCGGTCGGGCGGGCGCGAGTCAAATGCCTGCCACGGCGCAGGAGTCAAGCCTTCGCCCACGACCGTATAGTACTTGAAGACAAAGAGGAAACTCCGCTGCCGCAGAGAGCTGGTCTCATACGGCCTGTTGGCCATCAACGCCTGTGTAATAGATCAGTTCAGGGGCTCGCTGTAGCATGAAGAATTCGGCACTCACTCTAGTCTTGCCCTTATTACCAGTGGTAGAAACAAGATGCTGGAAAATCTCATCCATATCGAAGTGGTCCTTCATAGTCAGATGCGCGGCCCCGAGCATGAGCGGCGATGGTTCTTGCAAAATGCTAATCTATGATGAGCATGCAGCATCAGCAGTAAGATGAGATTGGCATCACTCACGTCATTCTCCCTACCGCATCTTTGTTGTGGTTCACCTCCCTCAAAGTCTGCCATACCGTTTTCGCATCTACTCCGTCATCCTCAAGTCCTGTATGGTCATGTTTCGCCTTCGACGTCCCATCCTTCCTGAAGATAAATGTTAGTCATCAGCTACTATTGCCAGTGATTTCAGAATGCCCCAGCAGGGAAATAGGCAAGATGACTGAACTTACCCAATCTCATACACCTCATAGACGGCGCTGGTGTAGTCGTCATCAAAAGCTTCAAATCTTTCGACAATCTTCGACTCGCCTATCTCCTCGCCATCGTTCCATACCTCGCCCAGCGCCGTGATAGTTGTTGCCGGGGCTTTATTGCACGAAGCGAGATGGCGCGAAAAGGCATGATCGGAGAAGCTCTCACTGGTGAGTAGCTCAGTCACGTATGATTCCGGCATAGGTCTCGCCATCGTCGTCGCGCGGGTCGGTGGGAAGAGGGCCAGGTCATCAACGTCGTCTGAGTCCGCTCTGCTAGCCCCGTCGTCCATAGAAGCATTGCGTACTCTTCTGTCAAAGAGTGTGAAAGCGCCTGGTTGTCCTGGGTCAGATCCGTCGTTTGTGAGGCGCCGGATCCGCTGGTGCCCAGGAGGATGCGCTTGGGATAGATCACGGACCGCATCACTCGAGAAAGTGATAGCCCTAGTTGGCGAGCTCGCGGTACGCTCCATCCTCACTGCGGTAGGACTGTTTGCACGTCCGGAGCTCCTGGCAGCAGTAGCTTCCTGCATCAAACGCTGATATTGATCATAGTGCTGCTCCGCAGTTCTAATGATCTCGTCGACACTGCGATTGGTGCTCATAATGCTGTGATATATCGGAAGGAAATACGAGTCCAACCAGCTATGGTAAGCTGTTAGGATCTTTTGAGTGTGCGAGAGGCAACGGGTACTGGGGAAACAACGAGAGCTGAAAGTACGAATGAGACGCGTGCGGGACCAACAGCCGGCGGCCATGTACCAGTATTTCACCACCACCTACGGAACCCCACGCTTTGGGGCTCTGCAGGAGGCGGGGCACAGGCCTCAGCATGTTGCCGGCCTGGGACGATGGCGGTTGTGGTGGAGGGTGTCGCGTGGGATGGTCGCGTCTAGCTCAGCCTCATTGCCGCCCACCCACTCCAAGCGGAGGATCAAGCTCCCTGGGCGCATCCATGTGTGAGTGCGGGGAGCTTCTTTGGGTCTTTGGGGCGCACCGCGGCCCTCCGTTTAAGCCAGTGAGAAGGCGAAGCTCCGAATGCCAAGAGGAAACGCAATGCTCGACACGGCTTTTGACGGAAGATTGCAACACCTCCAGATGCTTGGCACTGATGCCCTGTTTCTTCCGCTGCCTTCCAACGGCGTTCCATGTGACAGTCCAGATGGCGCTGTCAGTGGTCAAGCGGAGAGGCTCAAGTAGCCTGGTCGAGCCGTCCACGCCGTTGCGGGGAGCCGTTCAAGTGCTGTGTGAGAAGTGCCTTGCTAAGCACGCCGAGAGGCCTCTTCACCAGTAGCGGCAGGCAACAGCCAGATTTCCGTGTCATTTCCCTAATGATTGTCCAGAGTTGGAGAAGAGGTGTGTTGATGGATTTCATAGGGGGGAAGGTGTCAGCGGCACACCGGCTGCGGGTCGCCATTACCCCGGTCGGTTTTACGTACTGATTTACAGCCTGCTGCTCTCAACAGCCTCGACAGCCTCGATGTTTGAAGAGGATCTCTCTTTTAAGAGTACCTGGTGTTCTACGTCTGGAGGTTTGACCATATACTCCAAGTCAATGTGCAAGTCGAGACATACACCGCGGAAAATAAGGCCACGAACAGTTGTCGAGCCCACTCAGTCAAGAACCGATAGGCACACCACATCCCCAATATAGACAGTTCCCACGTTTGTGTCTCGTCTCAAACATCACAAGCTTTCAATTGGGGCTCAGTCAATTCATTTCGCCGCAAATTCATTGAGGCAGCAGGTCGGCTAAACCAATGAGCGATGTGCGACATGACAGCTCGGTGTCTCGTTCAAACCCCGTGCCCCCCCAGCTCACCGAGGGCTTCGGCATAGTAAACTCCCAATCCTTTACCCGAAAACATCAACAGCCTCACAGGAGTCTGGACACTGTTCTCCATCCGCTGAAGCCCTTGGCTTCACCTATGTCCTCTCATCACCCCACGTGCATCATTCGGTGCATTGCGAAATCGGACATGCCTATGCCCAGCACGGCTGGGCCGGCGATGTCTTCTCACTGATCAACGCCATCAACCTTCCCACCTGATGTCCCTTCAAATGAGGGCCCGTCGTTTCCTCCCGTAGCAACTTTCTCCTTCTCGTACTCCTCGGGTGTCTGGCATTTGGCAGTCCAGGCGTGAATCTGTGCGATCTCTTCCTTGAGCGCTGCATTTACCAAGCGATGCCGTTTGAGTGAGTTTTTGCCGGCGAACTCAGGAGACACAATGAGAGTGGTGAAAGCCTGGCCACATCCGCCTATTCCAGTTCAACAGAAATGGACATGTTAGCTGGGAACTCGGATATACTGCTGAATTACAAGACTTTTTTTCAGCGAGTAGGCACCAACCACTGGCAACTGATGAGTCGCGGGGCTTTGGGCGCCAATGACGTCAGGGGGTCGCTGAAAGCAGGAGAGAACAACATACCAGACATGTCCTGAACCTCCACATGCGTGGCCTTCAGGCGCTCTGCCAGAGCTGCCTTTATTGAGCTTTCTGTTATGGAGGATTCAGCCATGACTGTTGTGAGTGAGGGATTCCGTGATTAGAAAACGTAGCGCGGGGTGTCGACTCGGCGAGAATTCATCTGCCCCGCGCTGGCCTGGATTCCTTGGCAAATGGACAGGGTTAGGGTTCAAACTGTTTACTTCACAAACGAAACTGCCAGAGCAACGGAGAATGCACCTTACAGCTGTCATCACGAAACGAGCAAGAAAGGGGCCAAGGCAACACAGCGCGCATTTTGCCCCAGATATGAATAACTGAATCTTAACTTGGCATTGTGTTTTTTAGTAGATATAGGCGAGCTCGTCATCCAGAACTTTCCGGTTCTCTCCGCTTCCCTCTCACTTCTACTTCTCTTCCCATCCATACAACTTGATCAAGTGGGGACTCTCGACAAGAATTCGGGGATAATAAAGTACTTGCAACTCATGATCTACACTTCAACACTCTGTCGAGCAGCGCGATTCGTCACATCAACAACAGCCCGTGCAGCATTCTCTACAGCCATGACTTCCGAACTCAAGAGTCCTCTCTTCACGCGGCAGGTGGTCAGTGCGATGCAATCGCTGTAAGTTGCACTGCTGGTTTTATACTGCCCCGATTTAGACGAGGCCATCTCGCTGACATCACTCTTAGCTTCCCCGAAGAGCTTGCAGAGCGAAGCTGGGACAATGTCGGTCTGCTACAGGAGAATATCGAGACATCAGGAGCTCCTCGTGCCGGCCCTCCAACTGTTCTTCTCACGAATGACCTTACCATCCGCGTAACTGAAGAGGCTATCCGGAAGAAGGCCTCAGTCATCATCAGCTATCGTATGCTACCATTCACCTTTTTCCAGCCTCCGCAGCATGGCTAACAGCCTTTGCAGATCCCTTTATCTTCCGCGGCCTCAAATCAGTCACCCTTGCCGACCCGCACCAGCGCATCGTCCTCCAACTAGCCCAAAACAATATCGCTGTGTGTAAGTGCCATGAACTCTACCCGCTTATTTTCCTACGCTGATCCACCTCAAGATTGTCCCCACACCGCGGTCGACGCCGCCCCAGGCGGCATTAATGACTGGCTCGCCGACATGCTCGACGGCCACGGCGTGACAACCCGCCGCTCGGTAGTAAAGCCCATCACGACTCCACTTCCCCAGGGTTTCGGCGGCGCCGGCATGGGCCGGCACGTCGAATTTGCCCACCCTGTCAACATCGGACGGATCGTCGAGGCATACGCCTCCGGCCTCGGTGGGCTTCGCTACGTAATGGTCGCCTATCCCAAGCACCTCTCAGCGGCAGCGCGCCGTCAAGGACAGCAGCAGCTTCCGTCGGGGGTGCCTCCGGTGGCCATTAAGTCGGTGGCCATCTGCGCCGGCTCGGGCTTCGACGTGCTCAAGGACTCCGACGCGGATTTGTTCGTCACAGGGGAGATGTCACACCACGCAGCGCTGCGTCTCACCATGCTGGGCAAGTGTGTATTGACAGTCTTCCACAGCAACTCAGAGAGGCGGTTCTTGAGAAAGAGTCTACTCCCGCGACTGCAGGGAATTCTGCAAAAGGAGGTTAATGGGCCGGTGGATGTGCTCGTGAGCGAGGAAGACGAGGATCCGTTTGAGATTTGGGACGTGCAGAAGATGCCGGACTTTGCCTACGAGAAGTGACGAGACCGAGTTGGGTGTCTGGGTATGTAGAGTTGGAGAAGGAATGACGGGGAAAAGGGGGTTGGCGGTTTCATCTTAGGATGTGGGCTCCCAGCTCTGAAGCCAACCCAGACAGGACCAGACACGTTCTGCCCCTACTCTAATCTTGAATCAGAATATCGATTAGAGGGGCTCGGGCACTGTTTATGTCGTACTCGCCGAGCCGCTTCCGTCGCTCTCGCTCTCACTCCCACCCTCTTCTCTCCTTATTATCGCATCCCCCTCCGCGATCAAGGCACCAACATCAGCCCCTCCAAGCCCCTTCTCCCTCCACCTTTCCAACAACCGCCTTGGCGCCTCCCACTCCCTCCGGGCCTCCTCCTCTCTCCCCTCTTCTACTAACGCCCTCAACCTCCCAGGGACCTCCAACACTTCCCTCGCCAACTCCCTCGTCCTCGCTCTCCTCTCCTCCACCCCAACATCACCCCCCTTCCCCTTCCCTTCCGTCCCCGGCTCCGGCACCTCCTTCCGTAACCCCTCCCTCAACCCACTCGCCTGCTCATAAATCTTCGCAACCACCAAATCCAGCGTCCCCGCCATCGGATTCAGCGGATCCATCGTCGACTGCATCCGCCGAATCGTCTCCGTCGCACTAATCAGCTTCGAGTAATTATCATACACCAGCGCCTTCTTCTCCGCGTCCAGCGCCCGTATCTCCCCTAGCACGCGAGCATATGTTCGTAACAGCTCAGAGAGCGTGCTGGACGCGAGCGTCTGCGAGATGTATGCCCCTGCGTCGAAGTTGGGTGCGTCGAGCTCCGAGCGCACCGTGTCTAGCGCGGGGGCGTCGAGCGGGTTGGTGATTTCTACGGTCGGCGTTCCCGGCGTGGAGGCTCCCCCTGCGGCGGCGGCCTTTTTGAGGTTGTAGTACTCGCGGAGGGCGGCGCGGTTGGCGCGCTTGTTTGGGCCCGGGCCGGGGGGGTTGAGGGTGTGGGTGTTGGGGTTTGGGGAGCTGGAGGCGGAGGAGGGCCCGAGGTCGAGGCTTGGTCGTGTTGAGGAGTTGGGTGTTGTGGAGGCTTGAGGGGGGTTTATTCGTCGGGCGAGGGGGGTGGATGGGTCGCGTGGGGAGGCGATGGTTGACATGTTGAGGGTTGAGGGTCAGCCGTTGAGGTGGCTTTGAAGGGTGGACTGCGCTACGGTATGTGGGGGCGCTGGGTCGCGGTGTCTTTTAAACAAGACGCGGGTCTGTTTCTTTTGCCAAGCGTCGTTTGTTGTTCGCTGCCACATATGTAATTGTGGTGTTGACAGGTAAGCTGTTTTGAGAGATGTCGATCGAAGCTGGAGCTTCGTCGGCGGTTGAACTGTGCTGTCCTTCAGGGGTTGTGCGGCTGCAGGAAAGTGGAGACTTCCGCGCCTTCCCCGGCTCGCACTAGCCAAGCATCCCTGCCGAGATCAAAGAGGACCACTAAGCGCTGAAGACGACCCCTAATTTACAAGCGACCAACACGAACCTTGAGAGGCTGCCCATGAAATAGGTTGGAACTCACTCATCATCAGCTATGACAACTTTTCGTTTTACGAAAGATAAACAAGATTTGTATATCGAGTAAGATCTGAAAATATGAAAATTTTCTGATTCTTTACGCAAGCTAATGCAACTTCTCCAGGCAAGCACTCATTCTCCCGTTTACCTCTTGAATCTGGCTACAGAAACCAAACCCACCAAACCACTTCCTCACTTACACCCAACCAACCTGGAAATTCACAACCCATCCCTCATCTCACTTTTCACCATAAAATGCCCCCAAGCCAGGTCCCCCAAGACCTCGCCTCGCAACTCCAATTCGCCCTCCGCACACACACCCTCCCAACGCCCTCCAAGCCATGGCTCCGCGCGCTCATCCCCAACCGCATCCCGCCACCGCCACTCGCTTCTCTCATCGCGACGGCGCGCACCCGCCTCCTCGCAGCAGATCTCACCACAACCGGCCTCCTAGAACCATCCTACGCAGCCGAGCACAGCATGCCCTCCAACATCGTCAACAACCCCGAGATCGACAAGGGGCGCATCCCCCGGGACGTAGTGGTGCAGGTGCTTGACGTCGGGAACATCTCCCGCAGCCGCTGGGAGCAAGTCGAAGAGCTAGAGGCCATTGAGCGCGGCGAGCAGACGCGCGGGAGGGAAGTGATTCGGCTTCCTGTGGCAGCAGAGGATGGGGATGAAGAGGGGGTTGGAGTTGGGAATGGCGCTGATGGGGAAGGAGGAGGAGGAGGAGGCGGATGGGCAGGGGCAGGGAATCAAAACAACAACGCTAATGCGGCGGCAAAGGCGACGCACAAGCTGGTGCTGCAGGATTGCAAGGGGACAAAGATGATTGGGATCGAGCTAAAGCGGGTGGAGCAGATTGCGATCGGGAAGACGAACATAGGGGAGAAGATGATATTGCGGAAAGACTCAAAGCTCGCCCGTGGGGTGGTACTTTTAGAGCCTAATTATTGCCACGTGCTGGGGGGTAAGGTGGAGGCATGGCATAAGGTATGGGTAGAAGGCCGGTTGGCTAGGCTGAAGGAGGCTGCTGGTGTCCAGGAGCGGTAGGAGAGCGAGCAAGTGCATCGTCACTGTGGAGTTTCGCCAGGTGGCGGTCACCCTTGAGAGTTTATTGCCATGATACCCATTTACATATGTTTTTTAACCATCAAGAGTTGCAGGCCTACAGTGTCCATCTTGAAATCCGTTGCCATTTTCCCCTTTCACTCAGCCCTTTATCAATTCACCGCTTCGCCCAACGTCACCCAGCCGGATTTCTCCCACGGCGCGACCATAATCGCCGTCTGTGCATCAACCACTCTTCCTGTCCCAGCATACGTCCTCGCCAGGTCCTCCGCCCCGAGATCGCCTCGTGGGGGTACGCCCTTCCGTGCAACCCGCAGAGCCATCTGGGCGGCGCCCTCACCCTCGCTTCCTCCAAGCGCAGCAAGCTCCGACCACCCATGCGGCAGGTATGGATAAGACATGGTGTCTGTCTGGGCTTGGCTAGCCCCCACAAGCAGTCCTTGACCCTCTGGGATGGCATCCTTCCCATCAAGGGCCGCGATAACACGTAGGATTTCGCCAAGTTGGCTCTGCTCCGAAGGCGTCACGCCCTCGTCACTGGCCCGTAAACTCTGAAGCTCCTGCATCACAGCCTCCAGGCTCTCCTCGTCCTCGTCTAGTAGCGCAATGACTCCGAGGAGAAGTACTGATTGTACATGGTGCGGCGCTTCCTCAATCACCTCGAAGAGTACCTCCCGTGCCCGCTCCTTCGCCTCACTAGTGCCTGTAGCCCACAGAACCTGTGCAAGTACACATGCAGTATCTGGGTCGCCGCCCGACTCCTCCAGTGCTGCCTCGAAGAGGGTGACAGCAGAGTCAACTTCGTTTTTGTAATAGTGCGCCAGGCCCATCGTAACATGTGCACCGAGGCGAACCTTCCGGCGCTCTTCGGCTGTCAGTTCGCTATCAGCGCCATCCTCCTCGCCGCTGAGCTGGATAGCAAACTCGCCCGCCTCAATGGCCTTGTCGTATAAGCCGGTGGCAAGATAGGCACGAGCGAGATCGGCCTCTGCGATAGTGAAGTGCTTCAGCGCTTCAACCGACTCGCTGACCTCGTACTCAGCTCCGATAGCCGTGCAAACTCTCCCAAGCGTAGCAACAGATTGTTTACCTTGTTGCGCTCTCTCTTCAAAGAGACCAGCTAGATGACCGTAGGCCAAGTCTTGTGGTCTTAGTACCTGAAGCTGCTTGAGGGCGAGAATTGGCTGAATCAAGAGGGTAATAGGCTGATCAGAAGAAGACACGGCAAGGTGGTCGAATACAGAAACGGAGTAATGTCGCCTCGAAGCGATAGATGAGCTCTCTGCTATGTCTATGGCGTGTGTAAACAAGAGGCGAGCTTCTTTGGGGTTCCCCACTAGGAGAGCGACAAATGCCTGTCCAAGCCAAGCATGTGCGTGATCTGGGTCTGCTGACTGAGCTCTCGTAAAGGCATCGTTGGCAAGAGTGACATCGTTCTGAAGAAGTGCCAGTGTACCCAAGTTTGTCCAGGCATGGGCACCCCGCTCGTTGAGGTGTAGACTACGCACAAAAGAGTGCTGCGCGACGGAGGGGTTAACCTCACTGGTGACCACTCCGAGCGCGTTCCAAAACTCAGAGTTACCCGCCTCGAGCTCGATAGCACGCTTGAAGCACGCTATGGCTGCCTTTAGGTACCTGGTGGGTTTTCTTTTGAACTTCTGAGGAAGACACACATGAGCGCGGTACTCGGACCATCCAAGGTTGTAGTAAGCCACAGCATGAGCGTGGACGTCTTCAGCAGAGACATGGATGGCGCGTTTGTATGCAAGAATTGTTGCCTGTATGACTTTGGTCAGATCAACCCCGATGGTCTCATCTTCCGGGAAGATTCCAGCAGTCCGTATAACCTCGATGCCGACCCCGTCGATATCTCTCATCACCTGAAACTCAGGTAAAGAATCATCGCCGCCGAGGAGGCTCCGTACGGATTCCGTCGGGAAGTCCGAAATATGGCTCTGTATGCTTGAAAACAGTGAACACGCATCGGCAATGGCTTTCCAGAAATTGAAGGTGTCCGTGATAATTGAGGGGGCACAAGCTGCGAAGGCTAGCGTCTCCTTTGCGAGGTCAATAGCTTTTCCGAAGAACCCCTTATCCAGGCTATCCATTGCATTGTCGACCAATGTTTGCATCAATGCAATCGCCACACCTCCCTCCTCAGGGCGGTCTGTGATAACTTGACGATACAGGGAGACCGCATCGTCAAAGTCACCCAGCTCGCGCTTAACATCAGCTAGGATGAATTTGGTGAACCAATTCTCCCCAGTGATACTAGGATCAGCCTCGCCCTCGAGCTTCTGCGCATTCACGATTGCCTTGCCAGCAGCAATATATCGTCCAGATCCATGATAACTCTCACCTAGGCCAACCCAGGAGTGGTAGTCATTCGGAGATATCCTCAGAGCGGCCTGGAAGGAGACGATAGCTTTGTTGTAGTCCTGTTTATTGAGTTCGGCGACACCAAGGGCGGAAAATGGCCAGCTGATACCTTTTCGCTTAGACCCGGGAGGCGGCTTAACTTTCCCCGAGTCAACCACTCTCTGGGCAACAAGCTCAACACGATCCCAATCTCCGTCGTCAGCAAAAGAGCGGGCAAGTCTCTCCGCTGATTCCACCTCCGAAGGCGATAGCTCAACTGCTTTCTGAAAGCACTTGCGTGCTCGCTTCTTGTCTTTGGCGTAATCCGCGTAGTACACGCCTAAGCTGGTATAAGCAGGAGCGTAGTTGAGGTTGTTTTTCAGGGACTCGAGGAAGTAGGCATAGGCCCCCTTTCGGCTCTTCCGCGCGGCCTTTGACGTATCAACATTCCAGATGCAGTATCCCAGACGATATTGCGTCTGAGCCAGGAGCTCTTTGTTGATTGGCTGGCCTTTCTTGGTCAATAGCGGAATGCATGCCTCCAACTCCCCGGCACTGCTACCGAAGTCACCTTTCAATGCTTTGACCCAAGCGGCCTCTGTTCGAACACGGAGGTTATCGGGGGCTCGCTTCAAGGCCCTCTCCAAGAAACCGATGGCTTCATCGTACTCCTCTTCCTCCTCATATATCAACCCAACACCGATCAAGGCAGGTGTAGAAAAAGGATCATGGGCGAGGACTCCGTCAAAAAACCCTTTTGCCTCTTGATGATGACGGGGTGTTTGGTAGAATACCAGTGCGGTGCCAAGATACAGGGAGAATACATCCTCAGTAGCGCGAAGCTTGAGCCCTGTCTTCACACGTTCGGACTTTAAGTGGTCCAGTGCTTTTTGCATAAGCTCCGCGTTACTTTCATGCTCCTCGAGATACTGATTGTACTCGCCCATCAATCTGTATGCTAACAGAGACTCAACACCGCTGATACCTTCTGTCATCATAAGCAGGCGGTCCTCTTCCGTCACTGGGACGTAAGTTGTGCTGACTCCCCCTTCTTCATCATCCTCACTCTCTTCCTCGGCACTCCCTGCCTTGGAGGCTTCTTCTTGTTGGGGTGCCTCCTGTGGGAACGGCGATACCGCGCTTGTCAGGAAACCCACTATCACCCTGCTCAGATCGCCGTCTGGGAAAAAAAGGCAGTATTGCCGTAGAATAGTGACGTCCCACTCCCTAATCTCCTTGTTATCCTGCCAGTTGATTGCAACATCCCAGGCAAATTTAAAGGGGTGCTTGATGATGACCATATCGTTCGCCAGCTTTCGCACTGTCTCCACGTCACGTTCTTTCTGCTCGCCAGGGGGCCAAGCAACGAGTCGGTCGTAGCAGTGCTGGAGGAGTTTCTCCTCGTAGCTCCGGCGTATCTCATCATCCGAAGACCAGTCAATAATATGTTGGTAGACATGGGTCAGCCGGCTCTGGCTGTAGATCTCACGCTTCACCTCGAGGGTGACATCGTTGATGCGAGCCCCAATTCTTGTCCGACGCTCTCCAATCAACGTGTTGATACGTTTTTTCTCCTCCGTCTCAATGATTTGCGCCTGGGTCTCATACGTCTTGGCCGGAGAGGGGACGCGGCCCTCCAGCGCCGGGTAGATAGGGCTTCCAGGCAAGATCAAATCCAGCGCATCAGCATACTGTAGGCGGTCTCCTTGAGCGCGGGCAAAGTCGATGAACTTGTCAACTGTGTCTTGACACTTGAACATCTCGTTGGCATCCCGAAATATCTCTGCCAACTTCAGAGCAGCATGCCGGTACTGCTTGAGCTTCCTGGCACCCTGTCGTTGGCAGAGTTTGACCAAGCCTTGCCACACTTGCGCATCCGCCGGTTTTATTGCCGCAGCTGCGACATAGGCAGCTTCCGCTTCATCTAGCTTGCCCTTTTTGTCCAGAGCAAACGCCAGGAAAATGTGACTGTGGTGAGTCAGTTTCTACTGTCCCGCCTGAACGAAACAAGATAAACTTGCGCTTGATAATTTTTGGCATCTTTTTCGATGACTTCGCCCACGGTCTCAATAGCAGTGTCCCATTTCTGCTGCTTGATCGCTTCATTCACAGCCTTGAGAAGTGCTTTGGTGCTCGCCATGACGGATTGGTGCCTGGTTAGGTGCGGCGGGCTTTGTGGAGGTATGTTGATGATGGCGGAAAGACGATGCGTTGGTCACCTTTACATCGCCGAAATACACACGAGGTTAAGACAGTAGGCCGTGACTGAGGTGCTTGAGTAGCGCCTTGGACTATGAGCCGTGGCGGGGTTCCACTTTGGAGATGGTGTTGCTTGGAGCTCTGAGACGGTGCACACTGAGGTCTTGAGCACTGTGCCTATCACCCCGCCGCGAGCTCCACTTCTTATCGATAAGCTTATCGTGGAAATTTCACGTCGAGGTCCTTGTCCAAGCCGACAGACGGTGCGCTGCGTTTGCGTCCAAGCTTGTCGCAGGTCAAATCGAAGCCGTTACGATCGCAAACCACAATGGAGACGGCTCCCGCAAAGAGGCGAAAGCTAGCCCATTCAGAACCTACCTCTGAGAATGTTCTTCAATCCGCCGCATCCTCTGGGCTGTCTAAGCATAGACTTTTCGTTCTCGAGGCGGAGGAGCTTTTGAACGAGGCAGGCTTGGACTATGCTACGGCCTTCCCAGGTGCCGATGCCCTTCTTGGCGAGATCAAGACTTCAATTGAGGCGATAAAACCCCACGAGCCTCTTCCGGTACGCTTTCAACATGGTGAGAGACAGAATTTCTGCTAATTTCTTAACAGCTTGTCGAGGCGACGCTCCGCTTGGAGAAGAAGCACCGGCTCCAAGTCCCCTTTCCTGAACCGAGGCCAGCCAACGACTGCAACTACAAGGTGGCCTTTGTGAAGCCGACACAGTTCAACGTTGTTGGCAGCTATGTCTCCAAAACCATGGTCAAGACTCAGAAGGGCCACGCTATCGACATGGTCTTTGTGATCCCCGCCGAGGTCCTCCAAGAAAAGGACTTTCTCGACTTGCGGTATTTCTACAAGCGGGCCTATATCCTGGCCAAGGTTTCGGCTGCTTTGAAGAAGAAACTGGGAGCCGATGCTGATCTCTCATTCGAATATCTCAACGGAAACCCTCTCTGCCCCATCGTATCACTTCGTCCTAAGGAAAAGGAAACACGCCAACTTCTCGATTACCGGATACGGATAATTCCTTGTTCCCCTGATACTTTCTTTCCCAGGGCGAAACTTCACCTTGGGGCTGGTCTTCTCAGGAGAGCCAATGAAAAGGAATCAGGCTCTACACTGGCAACTCCATTCTATAACTCGACTTTGGTGGCCGAAGGCTGTTTCTTCGCCTACCTGAAGACTATCCGACAGATGGAGAAAAAATGCCCCTCTTTCAAGGACGCGTGCATTCTGGGGCGTATCTGGCTCCAACAACGGGGGTTCGGAGGCGCCATTTCTGAAGGCGGGTTTGGCCACTTCGAGTGGGCGCTCCTGCTCGCCCTCCTTCTCAAAGGTGGAGGCGACGGCAGAGGAAGTTCGGTTCTTTCTACTTCCCTCAAGAGCACCCAGCTGTTCAAGGCGGTCGTTCAGTTCCTTTCGGTTACCAATCTGTCAGAAAAACCGTGTGTTCTGAACGCAGTTAAGACAGACTTCGAAGCACCCTCCGGCTGTGGGCCTGTTATCTACGACTCTGAGCGTGAGCTAAACATCGCATTCAAGATGAGCCCCTGGTCCGCTGCTCTGCTTCACCAACATGCCAAGTGGACACGCAGTCTAATGAACGACGGGACCGTTGATCAATTCAGCCCCACCTTTATTCTCAAAACCGATCTTCCGCTTCACAGCTTCGATTTGGTGGCGAAACTGAACCACTTCGGTTCGTTTGACCAGACGGCAGAGGTAGACTCTCGCGGGAAGGCCTGGCAATTTGGTAACAAGGTCTACCGGATTCTCCGTCGCGCGCTTCAAGACAAGGAGTTGGGGGAGAGAGCTCGGTTGATTCATATTCGGACGCCGGAAAGTACATCTTGGCCACTGGGGGAGAAGCCCAAAACGCAAGAAAGTTCCGATTTGGAGATTGGTGTTCTCTTTGAGGCGACCAATATGGCCCGGACAGTCGACAGAGGGCCAGGCGCTGGACCGAGCCCCGAGGAAAGAGAGGAATGCGAGAAGTTTCGCCAGTTCTGGGGTAGCAAGGCAGAACTTAGACGTTTCGAGGGCGACACAATCCGCGAAACTGTGATCTGGAACTCAACATCATCCTTCGCGTTGTGTGAGGAGATTATGCGATATATTCTCAATCTGCATCTGCGAATCGGCGTCGTTGAGGAGGATATGACATTTTATGGCGACGAACTGCAGGACCTTCTTCCATTGAAACCGACTGACTCCGCCGTATTCAACGCGGCGAAGAAAGCGTTCGCTGGTTTCGAAAAAGACATCAGGGAGCTTGAGGACCTGCCGCTTCATGCCCGCAGGTTAGCGCCAATCTGCCCTGGGCTGCGACATGCTTCGATCAAACTTCCGTCTTTAGGGCCTACGAAATCAGGGCCGCAGCCCATGGAAACTGTTGTTTCCTTTGAGGCTTCCGGTAAATGGCCAGAGAGCCTCGCCGCAATTCAACGAACAAAGATTGCATTCCTGTTGATGATCGGGAGTCTGTTGAGGAAGAGCAAGGGGGGTAAGGTTCAAACATGGGTTGGCCTCGAGGATGCCAAGTCCGAGGCTGAGAATCTCGCGTTTCTCGATGTCGTCTATGAATCGGGGGCCTCCTTTCGTCTCCGGATTCACAGCGATCTCGAAGAGATTCTTCTTGAGCGCCAAGTCAAAGACAAGACTCAAGAGCAACACGTCAGGACGAAAGCCACGGCCTTGCTTGCCACATTCAGGCGCCTTTACACACACCTACCTCTCCATTCTCAGATGATCTCCACCTTCGTCACCCGCTTCCCTGCACTTTCACCAACCATACGCTTGCTAAAGCAATGGTTTAACAGCCATAAGTTGTCGTATCACTTCACCGAAGATTTCGTCGAGCTCGTCGCCCTCTACATCTTCCTATCGCCCTACCCATGGGATGCGCCCTCAAGCACCAATACTGGCTTCTTCCGTGCTCTCCTGTTTCTTGCGCGTTGGGACTGGCGTTCTGAGCCCCTCGTGCTTGATACGGGAGGCGACATGCCTCAGGCTGACAGGCTTGCAATTGAGACACGCTTGGAGGCTTGGCGAAAGATCGACCCCAGCATGAACCACACAGTTCTTTTCGTTGCCACTGCCCACGATGCGACAGGACTTGCCTACACCTCATCCGAAGGGCACGCCAAACCCTCCAAGGTGGTCGCCACGCGCATGACTGCCCTAGCCAAGAGCGCATGCAAAGTGGCCAGGGAGAATGGCGTAGCGCTGGAGCCGAGGAGGCTGTTTGTGCCGTCATTGAAAGACTACGACGTCTTACTCCACCTGAACAGCAAAGTGACGAAGAGCACCTTGAAGACCTACCCTACCAACAACCCGGAAGACGTTACTATGGAAAGCCCGGAGAGGCATTCAAAGTTCAAGAATCTGGACGAGCGCACCGGAAAGGATTTCCTTCCCCTGGTGCAGCATCCCGCCGAGGCGTTGCTGAAACACTTGAGTGCAGCATACTCGGGCGCCCTGGTTTTCTTCCGTGGCGCGCCTGAAGACATGACAGTTGGAGCCATTTGGAATCCGCAGATGCAGAAAAAGAAGTTCAGGGTGAATTTACCTACCTCTTATAAGCCGGGTACCAACGCTGCTATGCAAGATTCGGACGATGAGGAAGAGCAAGGTGTGGATGTCGATCTCAACAAGGAGGCAATCCTGGCAGAAATCGCAAGAATAGGCGGCGATTTGATCGAGAAGATAGAAGCTAAAGGATTGTAATTCAACAAAAGCTGTGCTTGTTTGGATACAGTCTGGCCGTAGGGCTATCGCATCATCATAGCATACTAATAAATCACGTGTGGCATAAGACCAATGAATCAACAAAGAACGTCTAGTGTGCCCAGTAGTCTATGTCTTTTTGCGCAGCAGCCCTCGAATCCGTCCCCGCAAAGGCACCACACAGTTTGTGCCAGAAGGTCATTTCATTGCAGACCTTACCGTATTGGAATAGCCCGTTGGCGAACGTAAGCAGACCTCGAGAATGGGATACCGTCCAATAGCGAAATCCATGGTCTGCCTTACAATGGTGTCAATGCCCGTGGTGGTGGTTTATGACACAAGTAGACAGAGGAGGAGCTGTGCAAATATATATTCTCAATATTTGTCAGGTTTGAGACAACGAGTCGGTAAAAATTACTATCGCTGGTCAAAAAATAGTCTAAGGAAACATCTAGGTCGGGTATGATCAGGCCGCAAATATCATTACTGCATGCAAAAACAGTATCCCTAGCAAATCCTTTTCCCAACCCTTCAAAGCTGCGCTTGTGTATGTGTATCACTGTGCTGGACCAAATCACTGGACCATGACCTCTGTCTTGGCAGGACCAGCGGCCGGCTCGGGCTTGTCCATGTCGACATCCATCTCGTCGCCCTCGGCAGCCTCACCTTCACCCTCCTCCTCTTCTTCCTCAAGGTCGTCCTCACTCTCGCCTTCGATATCCACACTTCCGTCATCGGACATCTCGTCCTCCTCGACACCGGTTTCTGCCTCTGGTTCGGGGACCTGAGCCTCGACGCCGTCCATTGCAGCATCCTTGTCAACGATCTCCTCACCGTTGGCGCCGGCCACGGCCGTCTCGACCAGCTCTTCCTCTTCCTCTGCGAGTTCCTCCGCGCCGTACTCGTCCTCGTCGGCGACAAGGTCCGCCTCGGGTTGCTCGGGCGGGAACTCGGCAGGGGCTGATGCCTCAGAATCCCTGGGCACACAGGATTGTCAGTAAATAGTTATGGTAGAGGTAGACGTGTAGGGTGGTTCATACCACTTGATGGCAAATCTGGTCACGCGCGGCTTCTCAGCGAGAACGTTGCGACGAATCTTCTCAATCACAGGCTTGGCGGGGGGGTCGTGCACCAGCTCCTCGCTATCGTATTCATTGTTCACATAGTAACCAACGCGGACGAACTCGCGGCCATCGTAGGCGCAGGTGAGAAGCACGACTGTCACGCCAAGAAGCTCGTCAACGGGGATGCGCTTGGTGTCCGGCGGGTCGGCCTCGAAGACGAACTTATTGACGCCAACAGGGATAGGACCGACGAGGAGTGAGTCCAGCTCTTGGTCGTAGTTGTCAGACTGCGCCGAGCCGACGTAGGTCAGCTTCCACTCGAGGTCTAGAGGGCAACAGAAAGTCAGTCGGGCAAATTTCCGGCCGCTAGTTGGCGGGGAGTAAGGGCGCGTAACTGACCTTTCTCAAGCTGCTCGAGGCACTCGAATGTGATTTCAAATTCGTACTTGTCGGTGAACCGGGCGGGGTTGTTCATAACATTGACGCCAAGAAGGGAGACGACTGACATCTTGGCGGTTGTGTGGAGTGGCAGATCGATAAAATGTACAGTTTTGCGCAGTTGTGACTGGAAAAGAGGATTCCCAACGGCAAGTCAAGAGTGTGGATGGTGTTGTTGTTTTTGGGTGCCGTTGGTTTTGCGAGTCGAGTCGAGGGGTTGATGCGACAGCGGCCGCGTCGAAATGGCTAGACGCGTCCACTTGAGCTCCACTTCTGAGCTGGGGCCTCTCTTCGCAATTTTGAGTGGGGGGGGGGACGGTGAGAGGCACAGCCACCTGTCACGCCTGTCAAGCCCCCTTGCAGCCAGCTGCAGCCACGGTTTCTGGCCAGCCTTGAAAATTCACTCGGCGAGGTTGGCAAGCGCGAAAGCCTTCAGAACAACCATCACCATCCTATTTTTGCGAACAGGAGCGGGGCATTATTCAGTACACACCTCCTCAATAGATAATTTCCTCACCTTACGCGCGCCGCTGTGAAAAGCGGGAAGATTCTTTGTTCTTTGCATTTCGCATCCTTCATCCAGTCTTCCCCATCTCTTTCACCATGCACGCGACTCAACCTCTCATCTGCCGATAATTCTTCGTTTGCAAAGCTTGCTTTGCTTTCATTCCACGTATTGCGCCCCACCGCAGCGTTTCTCTCTCTGTAACCGCGGACATCCCTCTCGAAGCGCTCATCCATCTCGACGCGCACTGCGCCGATTGACGACAACATCCTCGATCGTTCCGTATACCGCATTCGCCGAGCTCCATTGCGACAACCGACGAGCTGCGACGAGATCTAACGAGATCCGATTCATCGGCGGCTGACCATTGCTTTGACAACGAAGCCAAAATATAACCCACGATGGCCGAGTACGATCCTGCTGGCCCAGGGGCTGCGTGGGATGAGAATGAAGGCTATGGGGTGGCAGAAGGCGACCAGGAGCATACTCAGCATAGCACCCATCAAGATCAAGCAGAATATTCCGTTGACATAGCCCCCAATGCTTCAGGTGATGGGTCATCTCACGATGGTCCCGCCGACGATGTGGGTGACTACGATCCAGCATCAGTCCAGTCTGCCCCAGACCCTGAACCCTCACCACCCCAGACTGCTGAAGGCCATGCGCCTGTCAAGCCGTCTCCGCAGCCTGTTGCTAAGAAGCCGCGGACTGCCGGAGGTTTCCTAGTGGGAGACTCCGATTCCGAAGATGACGACGAGGAGCCAGTTGCTGCACCGAGTGGCCATGCCCAGGGCTCAGTCTCACAGTCCTCCGTTTCTCATTCATCTCTTCAGCAGAACATAGCTGCCAAAGACTTTGATGGCGTCCCATCTAATACATCTCCTGCTCCCCAGGCGAATGTGGCCGCGGCCGCCCCCGCAAACAGCCTCGGGAACGGCACTGTTGCGTCTCCCTCCGCTCCTACGGCTGTGGTGAGCTCTGTATCCCAGGCACCCCCGGACAGAATGGCCTTTCTAGAGACTCGTGTCAACGATGACCCTCGAGGCTCTCTGGACCAGTGGATGGCTCTGATTGCCGAGTATCGAGCAAGAAATAACCTCGCCGAAATGCGACAAGTCTACGAGCGCTTTCTCGTCATCTTTCCCCAGGCAGTAAGTCAAGAAACTGGCAAGGCAGAAGTCGTCTCGAACCTAACTTTGAATAGGCTGATATTTGGGCTGCGTATTTGGACCTCGAGCTGAGTCTGAACAACTTTCCCGAAGCCGAGGCTATTTTTGCCAAGTGTCTCATGGGAGCACCCAACGTGACACTGTGGACCAAGTATTTGGACTACATTCGCCGGCGAAACGACCTGAACGACAGCTCTGGCCAGGCTCGCCAGACAGTCTCACAGGCATACGAGTTTGTCATTGACAACATCGGCCTGGACAAGGATTCAGGGAAGATATGGGCCGACTACATCCAGTTTCTCAAGTTTGGACCTGGTACGGTTGGTGGCAGCCAGTGGCAAGATCAACAGAAGATGGATCAGCTTCGCAAAGCCTACCAGAAAGCGATTTGTGTTCCTATCTCAAACGTCAACATTCTGTGGAAGGAATACGACCAATTTGAAATGGGCCTCAACAAGCTGACAGGCCGCAAATACCTCGCTGAGAAGTCACCGTCTTACATGTCTGCCAAGAGCGCAAACACTGCCCTCGAGAACATCACACGAGGGTTGAATCGGACAAGTATGCCACGCCTGCCACCCGCCCCGGGCTTTGATGGTGATCAGGAGTTCATGGAGCAGGTGGAAATCTGGAGAGGTGGATAAATTGGGAGAAGTCAGATCCCTTGGATCTCAAAGACGACAAGGAGCAGCCGGGGCTCTATCACAAGAGGATCCTCTATGTCTACAATCAGGCATTGATGGCCTTGCGGTTTTGGCCGGCAATGTGGGTCGATGCTGCTCAGTGGTGCCTTGATGAGAATGTCACAACAGTTGAGAACAAAGTGGCAAAGGATGGGAAGGCTTACTGCCTAGAATATCTTCTCAAAGGCATCGAGGCAAACCCTGAGAGTATTCTTCTTGCGCTGAAGCACGCTGACTACATCGAATCAACGTATCCGATTGAAGAGAATGACGAAGCAAAGGTTGAGCGGGGTGAAGCGGTGAAAGCACCTTACAGCAAGGTATTGGACACACTCTATGCTATCATCAAGCGCCTCAAAGATCGCGAGACTATGGAGATTGGTCGGATCGAGGAAGCATATGCTGGTGAAGCCACCGCTCAGAAGAGCATAGAAGATGATGAGGATGAGGAAGATTCGAGATCTTCCAACCGAAAGGAGAACAGCAAAAAGGAAGAACAAATCAAGGCAATCCAGCATGGATATGCCGCGCAGACTCAAGTCCTTTCCCGGGCTATATCTTTTGTCTGGGTTGCTCTCATCCGCGCCATGCGGCGCATTCAGGGCAAAGGCAAGCCTGGCACCAAGCTTGGCGGCATGCGTCAAGCGTTCACCGATGCCCGTCAACGCGGACGCTTGACCAGCGACGTCTATGCAGCGGTGGCACAGTTGGAGTGGACAATTTACAAGGAGCCAGCAGGCGGCAAGATTTTTGATCGCGGAGCAAGACTTTTCCCCGAGGACGAGAACTTCACCCTGGAAAACATCAAGTATCTCCATTCCCGGGATGATTTCACGAGTGAGTTTGGCCCATACCTTCACAAGCTGATGAATATCAACTAACTGTCCCTCTCTAGATGCACGCGTACTGTTCGAAACTGTGGTCAACCGGCTGACCCAGAAGCCCGAAACGGTGCACAAGGCAAAGGTGCTTTACAACTACTTCCACAAGTACGAATCCCAGTTTGGTGAGCTTTCTCAAATTGCCAAGCTGGAGAAACGTATGGCGGAGCTATTCCCAGAGGATCCAAAGCTGGCCACCTTCAGTGCGCGGTACTCAACCGACAAGTTCGACCCTATTGCCGCCCGCATAATTGTCTCCCCCGCCACACAGCTCCGTCCCAAGCAGCTCATGCCTTCGATTGAGCAACCCAACTCCCTTCATAACTCCCCGCGGCCGCTCCCATATGCTACTCGCCATAGCCCTCATCCCCAGTTCCAGCCCTCAACCGATTCTCCCAAGAGACCGCTTGCTGCAGACGATTTCGATGAGCCGCCCCGCAAGATTCAGCGCAACGACTTCCAAGAATTCCAGCGTGGTGCCTCTCCGCTAAAGGGTGCAGCCGGTCGACGTCTTGATCAGCAGCGCCGCATGCAAGGCCAAGGTGCCGCCTCATATACCGCGGCACCTGCGCCTATTGCCAGAGACATTACGTTCCTCATGAGCGTGATCCCCCGCGCGGAGACATACGATTACCATCGCATCAACCCTAGCAAGATGGTCAATCTCATTCGCGACACAGCTGTCCCAGATCACAGCACGTGGAAGAACAACAAAGATGGGCCCTCCAACGTTGCCCTTCGTGGTGGCCATGGACCCGCGCATAACCGACAGGTCTCTTCGGACTTCCCTGGGCAGTATGGCTTTCAGAGCCGCGATTCACCTGCTCCACAAGGCCGACCCATGAGTCCATACACCGGTGAAGCAGCCCGTGGTCGCTTGGCCCCTGCGTCTGCTACTTACAGACAGTCGTCGCTGCGGCCGGGATCTAGCGGATCCTATGAGCCCCCGCCCGCCATGTTCTCACAGCAGGGTCCGCCGCCCCCGCAGCAGTATAGCCATCCCCCGGCTCCAGTGATGATAGGTCAGTTCGACCCCAACAGCTGGCAGCAGCAGCCCCCGCCATATGGAGCTCCTCCGCCGCAGATCTATGGCGCTCCGCCCCCGAATATGGGATACACCCAGGGCCCGCCGCCCCCGCAGCAGCAATACCCGCAGTATCGGTACTAGGTGAGGACAGACGGCAAGTCTTTTCTTGATCTGCCCGACATCGCGACAATAATTGGGTTTTCGATGCTTACGCACAGCGCCACAGGGCGCATCTGTGCATATTCGCGGTCACCATTGAAACCAAGGGTGGCTTGTATTTTTAGAGAAGAAAAATGACACAGGAAGGGCTTTTCAGGCTGATTTCTTCCAAGAGAGACTTGGTTGGCGCATTCCTATTCGCATTCCCATTACGTCTGGCGTTTGGTGGGTTGATGGCACGATACGGGAAGCATTCTACTACTTTTGTATTGGAATTTGTTTGCATTGGGCGGTGGAGAGGGCAATCTGGAGATGAGAAGCGGTTGCTTCTCTTGATCACCGTTCTCTGGCTTTTGGGAGATGGTTGCTTTTGGGTGCAGATAGGTTGGCTGGAGTTGCACGCTTTGCCTGCTGGTGCTCGGAATTTATCCCGGCACTTTTTTCACGAAATGAGACGTCTAGATACTTGCTTCGTAGACTGGGAAGTAGAGGAAAGATATCTATAAGCACCCATGCCTAAAATGAACATGCATGCTATTTGTGAAAATGACGAGTTGCGATGATGCCCATTTCAGTCGCGAGACAAGCTGTTTGTCATGGGAAATAGATCTCTTCCACAAAGCAGTTCAAGCTGGGATTCTCCCTTTTAGCGCAGGCCTGTAGGTGTGCTAAATGTTTGGTACTCTGTGTGCGCCCTGCATTGCTGCAGGTATCTCCCGGCAAATGTATCACTCAGTTTGAGATTGTAGTCAATTTACGCTTGTTCTACGTGCAGCTCTTTGGTCTTAGTCATTGGATGCTCCCGTCACAAAGATGATCGGAACAGGTTGACCCTATCAGTCTTCCTCGCTGCTGGTCCGCCTCCTCAGTGATTCATGTGCATTCTGTACCTGACGCCTCATGCTTGGAATACCCGGGCATCCCTTGGTGCCTCGCGATCTTGCTTCCCTGTCTATTCGAGCTCTGGTGCCCGAGAAGCCGGCAGCGGCGCAGGAAATCCGGGGAAAGCCGTCCAGGTCGCGATCCCAACAGGCCATCTGATTCTCCTCTGGTCTCATCTCCCTGTGCCCTGCTAGTCGGGATATGCATATGCGGGTCACGACGTCGAAGGCGGGTCTAATGCAGGTCCCCGGCCCTGCCCCGCAACCCCGGGTCTTTCAGACGAACTGTATTTCCGCTTGATATCGAACATGGGATGCCGAGTACCAATTCTGAGGCCGAGGGGTGGGAGAAACTCCCATTTTTGAGCATTGGCAACTCAAGGGGGTTTGGATGACGTCTCATGGGGGAAAGGCCGGTTCGGGTGCGGAGTTGCCATGGTGACGGTTTGTAAATACGCCCCTTTTGGTGATGCCCCGCTAGATTGTTGAAATAAAAAATCTCGCGGGTTCTCGCGCGGATTTGACAGCGGAGATTGGGTCTCTCGGTTGTGCCTGTCGCGGAGGGGAGTGTCGGGGGTGTATGGATGCTCGGTCGCGGCCTGCTCTGTCGCTTCGACCCGTGGGCCTCGGGGGCGAGCGGCGCGACTTCTTATCTTTGCAGGGCGGAAAAGGCAAGATCGGCTTAACGTATTTCTTCTAGATTGTGCATTTGTCAGCGCCCTCGGTTCCAAAAACGGCTAGGGCGGACTGGGAAGATGTCTTTGATTTTCAGTGTTAATCGATGTATTTCTAGCATGGAAGTCGGGCAACTCATCCCGGGCGGGATGGAGGACGGAAGGTATCTATAGATGGTGTGTCACATATCAGGTTGCGCTTTCCCTCGAGTGTAGGGGCCGCGATGCCGGCTGCCCGGCGTTAGAGGCTCAGGCGGTGGCAGTAGATATCAAGTCAGGGAAATCAAACGGGGACCTGGGGAGATGGACACGCAAACGTGTCGCCATCGCTTCAGGCCTCGAGGTTGGCAAAAGTCTGTGATATTGATAATAGATTAAGGGAGTTTTGATTCCAAAGACCCATCCACGTAGTTGCCCGTCTGCTTGGACAGGCAATTGCGAGCCTAGGTGCCCTGAAGCTGACATCGCTCCTGCTGTCCGGGCTGAACTTTGAGGCTCTCACCGCTCGAAACAGCCTCTGGAGTTGCCTTGACCGCCATACAATTTCAGAGCAGCCTCACCACCGCGTTGGTGTCTCTCACCCACCAAAAATACCTCCAATTCCCAAGGCTGGGAGCATACTCCAGCCGCCGTCCTCCCAGTTCCTGGGCTCTCTGATCGATCACTGGCACCACCCTTTCCACCTCCACCATCTGCCCTCACTCTCTCTACAACTCTCACCATATAGCTCATTCCACCCTCCGGTGGATTCTTATCTCTGATTTCATCTGCCAATCCACCAAAATCAAAGATCTCCACCTTCCAGCTTTCTACAGCGAAAACCACCCTCGACTTGTTGACGGCGAATCAAATCAACGAAAGGTACGTTCGCAATTTGATTTCTCGCCGAGTGGAATTTCATCCCATCTTTTCTTTGTTGCCCTGGTTCTGAGCACTCCGAGCCACCACTTCCGTTCTCTATAAATTCTTCTCTCCTCTCCCTCCGCCAGCACCCTTTCCTTCTGCCTACAACAACCACTTCCTCAACCTCACATTCCTACCTCTACTTCCTCTACCTCACCCAACACATCTCGACTTTGTTCGAGATATCTTCTACTACTTCACAGCATCCAAGGTAAGTCGAGGTCTGGTATTCCATCACTTGACTTCAACGACCGCACGACGGCGAGTCAAATTGTCTTCCTTCATCACCAGCTTGCAACCCATCGTTGCGCCTGTTCCCCTCTATCACTCAGAACTTCCCCAAGAAAAGCACCACAGTCAAGAGGTATTCAAGGTGCAGTCATTTTCTGCCCCGGTACACCTTCCGTTTGCTTGGCGTCACAAAAACATCCGCCTGCAACGCTTGCTCTGCCGGCCAACAAACCAACCACACCCTTTTCACACTCAAACCGCACTTTTCCTCTGCTTCTCACCCCAATCCTGCACATTTTCTGTTTTCCTGCTTGCCAAAAAATCGCAGGAGCTGCCTCCAAGTGTGTCTCTGGGTCATCTCTTCCGAGTCATCACCTGCCTCTCTGCAAATCCTTCTACCATAAAATCCTTCACCTGCTCACAGTTTCCGAAACCCCGCGTTCTACATCATACAAAGTCTTCTTCCACGGAGCTCTGTATCTCGGTCTCTTCTGGTCCGCTAACTCTCATTGACACAGGTACTTTTTTCCCTTCTCCCAGAACAGCCGATCCAGAATCGGCGTTCTTATTTTCTGACTCTGTGCAAGAGAACTTGACCGCTCACAATCTGGCACAGCTCACGCAGAATCCAATTCAGCAACAAGCTCACCTGTAAGTTTCTCCCACTCACCTTCCGTCAGCGCTGCACCACCATATCCGCAACTTTCTCGCGCCCACAGTTTCATCCCTCTCCTCATCGCCTACCTTCGAGACCTCACCCCCTTCCCATTTGCTCACCAATATCCTTCTCGTCTTCTTGCACAATTCTTATATTTACCACGTTTCCGATATTCTTCCCGCCAATAATAGTCACTAACTTTGAAATTTCAGTCGATCCCAGCGATCAACAACATTGAAGACCCGTTCTCAGAAATACTCAGGTGGGGTTTTCCAGAGAAGTCGCCCTGAATTTGCCTCAAAATCCCCTACATTTCAACCTGTATCAATTGGCTTTCCTCAAGCGCACGGCGGCCGCCTTCCACAACAACCGTCTCGCTCATCACTTCTCCGTCCTCACTGTCCTTTCCTCACTTCCATTCTTCAAAGTTCCCAAATTCACATCCGACCTTCACACAAGCATTTGTCTAACGGTGCCAGAAGCAGAACACCTTCAAAATGTCCGGCACTGATAACAAGCCGAACTTCGGCATCCCTGAGCACATCAACCGCCGCATTGATTTGCCTCCCGAGGCCTACTCCCGCAACGACAACCAGGACAAGCGCAAGTTTCCAAGACGCCCTGGCTTCAACACCTCCGGCACAGCGATCAGAGTTGGCGTCAACCAGTTCCGCGTCAGCTCCCTGGCCACTATCGACGTCTTCCAGTACGATGTGTCCTTGGAGCCTCTGCCCCTCCACAAGGTCGTGTACAAGAAGATCTGGGCGACAAAGATGCTCCAGAACTCGCTCAAAGTGACCAAGTCTGAATGGCTCCACGACGGATCCAAGCTCGCCTGGTAAGTCCCCCAAGCTTAGAGATATTGGTCTCAAATATACGTCTAACAAACTCTCGACTAGGTCTCCCTACAAGGCTAGCAAGGAGCTCAGACTCAACATTGATCTCGGTGAGGACGAAGGCAGACCTGGACGCAAGGGCCAGCAGTTCAAGGTCACAATCAGAATGACGAGCAAGGTCCGCCTTGAGGTCCTTGGAAAGTACCTCAAGGGCACGTACGACTGGGACAGTTCCGTCCTCGAGTGTATGAACTTGCTGGACCATATTCTCCGCCAAGGCCCCTCGGAGACGCACAAGCTCATCAAGCGCACTCTGTTTAACGTCAAAGGCGAACAGGTGCGTCTGGGCCAATTTGTTGAGGCCGTCAAGGGCGTCTACTCGGCCTTCCGCATGACTGAGTCGGTGAACTCGGGCGGACTTGGTCTTGGAGTCAATGTCGATGTCTCCAACCAAAGCTTCTGGATTGGCCAGAAGATGGATCAGCTTGTCCGGAACTTCTTGGCGAGCATGAACCGCCAGTGGGCCAACCTCCAAATCCCCGACCTCGTCAAGGCTCTTCGCCCTGTGAACCAGGGCGGCCAGTGGGTTCAATCGGAGGCCTTCAAGGCTCTGAAGCGTCTGGCGCGTCTGAAGTTCGCTACGACTCACAACCAGGACGATCAGCGGGAGTACACTATCTTCCGGTTCGCCTTCAGGAAGGAGCTCGGCGCTGAGGGCGTAAACGCCAAATCCGCCAAGTTCATGCGGAAGTTGAACAATGGCGCCGAGAAGGAAACGTCAATCTACGACTATTATCTTGAGCGGTACAACTGCAAGATCATGAATTGGCAGCTTCCCATGATCGAGACGGGCAAGGGAGGGCTGTTCCCTCTTGAGACCTGCGAGATTCGTCGGCTCAACCCCTATCCTTTCAAGCTTGATCCTGGCCAGACCCAGGAGATGATCAAGTTTGCTGTTCAGCGCCCGCCTCAGCGCAAGCAGGGCATCATGAGATCTGTCGCTCTGCTCGACTGGAACAATGACAAGTACCTTAAGGCCTTTGGCTTGAAGATCTCGTCTGACATGCCGATGGTCAATGCGCGGCTCATTCCGAATCCCAAGGTCGGCTTCGCTGGCAACAAAAGTCTCGACCCGCGAATGGCCGGCCGATGGGATCTTCGTGGCTACCAGTTTGCCATCCCCAACCCGGCGCCTCTCAAGTCATGGGCCTTTGTCATTGTCGACAGGTGCCTTGACGTCGCTACAGCCACCAACTTCGCGAAGGTCTTTGCGACGACTTATAAGAGCCATGGCGGCAAAATTGTGGGTGAGCCTGCTATCATGGAGCACCCGTCTGGAATGACGTACAAGAGTCTTGTCTCGGGCGCCTACAATTACGTTGGCCAAAAATTCAAACTGAACCCTCAGATTTTGTTCTTCATCATGAAGGGCAAAGATACGGGACCGTACGAGACGTTGAAGCGGTGCGCCGACGTCTCCACTGGCATCGCAACCCAGATGCTGCAAGCTTCGCATGCCAGAAAGGCTGCGCCCCAATATTGCTCAAACCTTGCCATGAAGGTCAATGCAAAGCTTGGAGGCCAGACCTCGAAGGCGATCGGCCCGGCTCCCTTCACCGTTCCTACTTGCATGCTCGGTGTTGACGTTTCGCATGCCTCTCCTGGCATCGAGAAGGCCTCGATCGCGTCCATGTGTCTGTCCATGGACAGGGACACAGCCGTGTATCAAGGCCGTGTTGAGACCAACGGATGGCGCGTTGAGATTCTTGAGCCTCGCGCCATCGAGAAGATGCTGACGCCCATGGTCAAGTCCTGGATTGCGATCAACAAGAGAGCTCCTGAACACCTCTTCTACTTCCGCGATGGTGTCAGCGCGGGACAGTTCACGCATGTTCTTGACTTCGAGGTCAAGGAGATCAAGAAAATCTTCCAGCAGGAAACCGGAAAAGTCCCGAAGATGGCTGTGATTATCGCCACGAAGCGCCATCACATTCGATTCTTTCCCGAGAAGGGAGACAAGAACGGAAACCCGATGCCCGGAACCCTTGTGGAGCGCGAGGTTACCCACCCCTTCCAGTACGACTTCTACCTTTGTTCCCACGTCGCTATCCAGGGCACCGCGCGCCCCGTTCACTACACGGTCATCTGTGACGACATCGGGATGAAGCCTGATGACCTTCAGAAGATGATCTATCACCAATGCTACCAGTACTGCCGGTCCACAACCCCCGTCTCGCTTCACCCGGCCGTATACTATGCCCATCTCGCTGGCAACCGCGGCCGCCCCCACGAGGCCGATCCCCGCACTGCTACCGAGAGCAAGGCCGGAGGCAAGACGGTCACGTCGAAGGACAAGCCCGCGCCGGCTGACGTGGTTCCCCTCGCCAGTGACGGCAGAAACAACGAGACCAAGATAGCGTTCGAGCGCTGCATGTGGTACGTCTAATCTACCACGTATGCTCTGCTAGACTTCGGTTTGGCACACTGGTCTTTGGGCCTCCACTCTCCACGGATCTGGGATACAGAACCAAGGGGGCTTTTTACAGCAACCTGATCGTACTGCGGGGCGCTTCGTCATCATGAGGAAAGGAAGGGAAAAAACTGGTCAGCGATGATTTTTGATGGTGAGAAGGAGGCAAGGTGGGAGCACCGGAACGGGGATGATTTAATGGGCTGGGGATTCATCCTCGGGCATTTCATCTGCTGGAAAAAGGGAAAGCACCTTGTAACTTAGCACGGAGATTCGGAAACTAGGTAGCCTGCGTTTATAAACCTTGCCTTACGCAATAACTGGTCCCGAGGTGAATGGCGTGAGATGCTGACTGCGAAGGCTTTGCAAAGATGAGTGACTTGATATGCGCTACTGATAGTGGCAGGTGACTCTCATCGAAGAATGTGGGAATGTGATTGCTACTCGCGAAGGGGACGTAGATCGGACGCCTTGAGGCAATGAGTGTTCATTTGGGGGATTACGGTGAGAGTAAGTGAAGCTGTAGACAGGAGATGAAGGAGATCACTGACACGGGGTGGATGGCATGTGAGAGGGTAACGTGGCGTTGTGTCGTTCGTGAACTGGAGCCGAGGCGGTTTCTGGCCAGTATTACATCTTTATTAAGTAGTTGGTAGGTAATCCCGTCGGTCGTAATCGAAACGTATCTATCTTGGGGGCCCCGGCCATCATTGCATCTTGGTTGGTACCTTAGACAGGTAGGCAATGGGGCTTCATTCTGCTTCGGGGACCACGGTGGGAGTGCGGAGGACGGATGGCGGAGGTGAATCTGTAGATGCCGGATGGGAGGGAGGATGGAAGTGAATTTGTGGATTCCGGATGGGAGAGGGGAACTTAAAGTTGGGGCTGGCGGGGTGGAATGCTAGGTATGTATGAGCTGAGGGAGGCGGTTCGGCGTTGGATGTTTGTTTGTGGAGGGACGATGGGGGACGGGGGACTGGGGGACTGGGGGAGTGAGCTGGTGGATGGGATGGGGGTTGTGCTGGGAAATGCACTGGTTGGGGGTGGGGTGTTGATTATGAACGAGATGGTGATGAGGGGTTGCTGTCCCGTCCTGCCCGTGATGTCCTGGAGATGCGAAGGAGAGGGTTGGTTAGGGGGTTTGGAGCAAGGGAGATTCCCGTCATCCATAGATACTGGATTTAATAGCATGGGCCATATTGCCTCTCAAGATGTGGGTAGGACGTGTTCTGCGACTGCCTAGGCCTTGCTGTTATGGCCGTGAGGTTAGTTGTGGACGTAATGATGCAAACGTTCACTTTGTTTGGGGGTTGGATGCCCCTTTTTTGAAGCATCAAATCAACGGTTGCTAACCGTCGGCAGGGATCGGGTGTTACGTTAGCGGGGCGCTGTGAGACATGACGTTAGCCTGGAATAAGAGCTGCCGGCTTGGGATTAGCGTTCGCAATTGATGTGCCGGTAGCCGCCTTTATTCCTTGGGAATTCGAACCCCACGTTCTGTCGGGGGGATCGCTTCCAACGGCAACATCGCAACTCTCTTGTTGGTGATAACTGAGACTGCCAAGAAAGATGGCGAGCTTTCTACGAAGTAAGCAGGCGGGGATGCAGAATGATCTCTCTGCTGCGGTGTCCCCAGCTCTGTTTGCGCCAGACGAACAGGCGCGCTTTGGCATCAACTCGCAGGTCAGGTCTGTACTGCACTGTCATATTTTGGTGGGGTAGCTCACCCCCCGGCAGGGAACGGCTAGCTAACAGTTACGCATTTCGCGATGCGAAAAACAGCTGCCTCGCATACGATCCAGTGCAATCGCTTCTCGCTGTTGGGACGAACGATTCCAAATATGGCCCGGGGAAGATCTACGTCTTTGGCCAGCTGCGCGTGCAGAAGTGGTTCTCCCCGCCCCGCCCGGCTTCGATCCAGCATCTGAGCTTCGTCGCAAACCGGCTCATCAGCCGCGACAGCCGCCACGAGCTTGCAGTATGGGACCTCAATACGGGGGAGCAACTCGCAAAATACACATACACCCAGGCCGTATGCACTTTAACAGACCCTATGCTGGACTGGGTGCTTGTGGGCCTTCAGAACGGCGATGTGTGCGCATACGATCTGGACCGGGAGCGCCCGGCGCTGTTTCGCATGCCCAACTTCTGGCGCGAGCGGGATCCCAACGCCAGGATTGTGACGTTGCTGGGTCTCCAGTTGCACCCCAGGGATATTGGGCAGCTGCTCATTTGCTACAGCCACGGTGCTGTTATCTACTCTTTTAAGGAGAATGCGCCTGTGAAGTTCTTCGAGTACCAACTCCCGCCTGGCGCGCCTGGAGGCAACTCGGAGGGAGCTAACTCGGCTCGAAAGCCGAGGCTTACGCATGCGCTGTGGCACCCTACGGGCACTTTCGTGATGACGGCTCATGTTGACGGCAGCATGGTCTTCTGGGACCCTAAAGATGGCCGGGTCATTGCGGCGAGGTCGATATACAAGACTAGAATCAACGAGCCGACGTCAAAGGCGGGCGCACAGATGATGGTGGTGCCCTTTACAAAGATCGCATGGTGTTGCAAGGAGAACCCGGATGATACTGGGCTTCTGATTGCCGGTGGCCACGCGCGCGACGACGGCGATAACGGACTCACCTTCATCGAACTGGGACCCACACCCGTCTATGCGACGTCTTCGTGGGATGTCCTCACAAACCACTTCGAGGGTAAGCGGAGGATGACGCTGCCGACACCTCTTGGAGCCGAAGTCCTGGATTTCTGCTTGATTCCGCGCCAGTCACCGCACTTTGGTGGCGCCCAAGATCCAATCGCCATCCTTACTATGCTATCATCAGGAGAGTTGATCACTATGAGCTTTCCATCTGGATATCCCATCAGCCCTACGAACATGTTCCATCCTAGCCTATCATTTGTCCATCCTTTTGTCCAGAAGATAGCCGTCTCGACACTGAACCGTGACCGATGGCTGGGGATGATTGAGAAACGCAACCAGGGCGAGCCAATTTTGAAGGGCGGTGCAGAGGCTTCGCGGCGGCGGAGATATTATGACTGGAGAAATATCATTCAGGTTGCCCATGCAGACAGCACAGTCCGTATTTGGGATGTTGGCTATGACGACGAGATTGAGAATCCCTCACAGCTTCAGGTGGATGTTGCGAGGGCTCTCAACCGGTACGAGGATGTTGATATCACTGCCCTTGACATGGCGGAGATGACCGGCGAGTTCGCGGCTGGAACAAGAGCCGGCGAGGTTGTTGTGTATCGGTGGGGAGGCAACAAGTTCTTCGGCCGCGAAGAGCCCACGCCAGCAACAATTTCCAACCCGGGTGGCATCACTGATATAAGCTCGAGAACTGAGCCGTCTCTGAAGGAGGGTCTTCAGCCGTTCATTCTATATGAGATGATGCAAGGGCCCATCAGCGTGTTGTCTATATCCAACGTTGGCTTCGTCGCTGCGGGCTCTGAAGGCGGATTCTTCAGCATCATCGACCTACGTGGGCCCTCAATCATCTACCATGGGCCTACGGCGGAGTTTGCTAAGCAGGAAAAGAAGTCTTTTCTGAAGGGACATTCCAGCTCTTCTGCGAAGGACCACCCCGTCGCTATTGAGTTTGGCGTCATGACGTTGGATGGCGATAACTACTCAAGCATCGCGTGCTTTGTGGGCACTGATCAAGGCAAGGTTGCAACTTTCAAGCTCTTGCCTTCGGGCGGGGGCTACTCTGTCAAGCTTGCCGGCGTGGTAGCTTTCAATGACAAGGTCATCGCTATCTGCCCAATCAACGCAGATAACGGACATGAGGCCTCAGCTACCGGCCCTGTTGTCGCAAGCTTGAGGGAAGGACGCCAGGTCAACGGTGTCCTCGTTGTTGGTAAATGATCTTATCTCTTCAGAAGCGACTGGAACGAAGCACTAACTTCAATTACAGTTACGCAAACGGAAATTCGCCTGTTCAAGCCTGCTACCGCCAAGGGCGCCTCGAAGTCCTTTGACGATCAGCTTTGCGACGCCGCTATGGTCACTGAGATCCCACAGTATGGCTTTGCTCTCGTCGCCCTTTTTGGTGACAGAACTACGCGCGCATACACGCTCCCGGGCTTGAAGGAGTTGGGCCGCAAGAGTTTGCCTATGCTTGACGTAAGCCGCACCATCTCCGCCAGCCTAACTAAGACCGGCGACGTCTTCGGGTGGACCGGCCCTTCCGAGATCGCCGTCCTCCCGGTGTGGGGGACGGGGAAGCCCCTCGAGAATAGCCACGACACACTGATCAACCCCGAGCTTGCTATGCCGTCCCGTCCAACCATCAGCAACTTCCAGTGGATCTCCGGGACCCAATATGTCAGCCCAACAGACCTGGATTTGTTGATCGGCGGGCAAGATCGCCCCGCAAGCAAGCGCATGATCGCCGCCACAGCTGCAGAGAGGCAGCAGACTCGGCCAGGGCCTGCCGCCCGTGCAGGGAGCAGCCAGGAGGGCTGGGGTGATTACCTTACGAGGCAGATCAACGAAAGGACGGAGAAGCTGAATATCATGGGAGACAGCGTAGAAAACCTGCAAAAGTCTAGCGCTGGGTGGTCTGACGACGTGAATAAATACATGAAGAGCCAGAAGAGGAACATGTTGCTGGGCGGGTTGAAGAAGTCTTTTATGTAGAATTGGGGCCGGTTCTGTTTTATTATCCTGGTTGAGGGAGAGACTTGGGTTACAAAGGAACGGGAGAAGTTATTGCTAGTTTCATGCGCTACCAACACGTGGGAACTGGGAGGCAGGTTCTTCATTCCTATCGTGAGGTCCCTGTCCTGGATCGCTGGGGTTCGCTGATGTCTGGTACGGGACGAGAGGATACCCATCTTATGTCGAGTCAACGACCAATCGCATGAGATTATCTCGTTGTCTTTCACCTGCAGTGGTGCATTGTTCTTGAATTCTCGAGTTTCCATTCGTCTACAGCCGTCTGTGTGTTTGACTGACTGGCTGCTTCGCTGATACTATCTCCCCCAGTCCGTCCCCAGACCTCCTGCATCCCGCACGAGGCAGGCATTGTACATATTCAGCGTTTCTTGAAACGGCCCTCTTTCTTCCCCAGTAACGCAGCAGACCCTCTTGAGGGAACCCCCCTCCCCCCCTGACATCAACGCACCCTCACATAAGGGAAGCGCATGCCCGAACATTGACAAAGGAAACCAGATAGATAGAGAGGGGGGGAGGGATGACATGCATCGGTGTGATAGACCAACAGCCAGCCATCCCCCCCCCCCCCCCCCCCCCCCCACACACAACACAACAAAAAAAAACAAA